>ENA-OWPA01000137-OWPA01000137.1-bioreactor-metagenome-genome-assembly--contig:-NODE-137-length-133918-cov-13.035281_pt1 | contig 133918 bp, 115 predicted proteins | sample MGYA00238139_ERZ651803 | MGnify/ENA primary metagenome ERZ651803 (study PRJEB26909, sample SAMN07631231) | bioreactor metagenome | isolation source: Switchgrass digestor | place: USA: Dartmouth...
ATAATAAGCCAAGCGGTGGTGATAGAAACACTTGGTTCTAACTAGAGGGATTTTTACACAAAAAATTGGACTTGATCAGAACTGATATCACTATAATTTTGTTAATGGGCACAAAGAATAATAATATAATGCTCCCAAAGAATCGGATGATTAATAAAACCAGTTAAAAACTATTTATGTTAAATAGACGCTTTTAAAAACACAATATCAAGATATCAAATAAAACAAATCCGGCAGCTCCGTTGTTTTTATAATCCGCCGCCGGATTTTTCATGCGTTCTTCAGAAACTTAATCCCTTCAAGCCGTTTTCATCTGCAATCAATTTGACATCCTTATATTCATTGTCCGAAACACGTCCCCTGACTGTCTTCTCTTCCCTGTAGCTTTTTCTGCCCTCATCAATCTTGTAGTAAAGGTAAAGCAGAACGTTTATCGTCAGCTCTATCTTTCTAAGCAGCCATTCAAAAGGAATTACCTTCGTTTCGGTATTCTCAACTGTAATGCCCTTGCCGTTAATAATTCTGAATACATTCTTATATACGGCATAGTCGGACCGGAAGAAGGCATCCCTTACTTCCTCAACAAGCATATATCTGTAGAGTTCACCGACCTGTGGCAAGCCGGCTTTATCAGAAATCCCGGCTATTATTTCTACTTTTTCCGCAGGGCTGCATGAAGCGGCACCGCCACCATCCTGCATGAATCCAAAGGGGTCTTCCCGATACCTTTCACCCGATGCAACAAGCAGAAGATTTGCAATTATGTTGTAAAAAGCACTCATTTGGGTGATATTACAATAAAGCAGCAGCAACAGCCTGATTCTGAACAAATCATCGATGGGCGCACTGAACAGCATGAGCATGTCTTTTATCATCTTACTGCTTTCACCCAGTGCATCCCAGTCATCAGAATCTTTGCTTTTGAATCTCAGCAATGCACGGCAAAATTCAAACTCATCCCTCTCTTTTGCCTTACTGAACAATTCATTGATTATATCGCTGTATGCATTATATAAATCCATAGCACCCCGCGCCTCGCTTTAATACTTCGAAATACAGATAAATTATACCCAAAAACCTTCGTGAATTCCATTTATTCACCTTTATTTCTTCAACAAAACAGGGACAAACTGTAACATGCCGGACATCAAATAATATTATGATAACATGAGCGACAATCGGTGACATAAATATGATGTTCGGTTATTTTTACGGGAGACATCCATACTACAGCCTTTGGGATGATTACTGGAGGATTTATCGCATCAGCAGCGAGACAGCCATTCAGACAGCCCTCCAGCAAGTGCCCGGCCAGGTTATCAGAATTGAACTGGATGACGAGGATGGCATACTGGTTTATGAAATACATATCCGCACACCATCCGGCCCTGCGTCCTTTCAGGTCTGAGGCTCCGGCCGAACGCTATCTGAATTTATCTATATAACCGAAAATGAAGACCGCCAGTATGAGTACCGGAAGTATAAAGGTAAGGTAGAACCTCGTCCAGCCTGGGAGTTTAGCACCTTCTCCGCTGTTGGCTTCCGTGATGAAGTTCTTCCATCCCCAGCCATAGCGGCTGACACAGAACAAAACGTAAACCAGTGTGCCTATCGGGAGTATATTATAGCTTACAATAAAGTCCTCAAGGTCAAGAACCGTAGAACCTTCTCCCAATGGAGCAAAGCCACTCCAAACGTTGAAGCCAAGCGCACACGGCAGCGAAAGGACGGTGAGAAGTACGGAATTGACCAGAACGGCCTTTTTCCTTGACCAGCCCAGCATATCCATGGCAAATGCGATGATGTTTTCAAAAACTGCAATTACCGTGGATAAAGCAGCAAAAAACATGAATATGTAGAACAGGATGCCCCACAGATGTCCGAGCGGCATGGAATTGAAGATGTTAGGAAGCGTTAGAAAGACAAGGCTCGGTCCGCTGTCAGGTTTAACCCCAAATGAAAAACAGGCCGGGAATATAATCAGGCCAGCGGTAATGGCAACAAATGTATCCAGGGCAATTATACGTATGCTTTCACCCGTCAGACTGCGTTCCTTTCCTATATAGCTTCCGAATATGGCCATACAGCCTATGCCGAGGCTCAGCGTAAAGAAGGCCTGACTCATGGCCGCATAAATAGTGGTCCATATGCCGTTCTTAACGAAGTTATCAAAATTGGGGGTCAGATAGAATGCAAGACCTTTTTCTGCATCAGGCAGCGTCAGGGAACGGACGGCAAGGACAAGCATTATGATGAAAAGGCATGACATCATGCACTTTGTTACCTTTTCGACGCCTTTTTGCAGGCCCAGGGAGCATATCAGGAAACCCGTAATACAGGTTATAACCATCCATAATATACAGGCACCGGCATCTGAGGTAAGGCCATTGAAAATCTCCCCCACCCTTGAAGGGGAGGCACCGTTGAAATCTCCCTTTATCATGTAGAAGAGATACGCTAGCATCCATCCGGATATGGTGGTATAGTACATCATCAGAAGATAATTGCCGCCCATGGCAAGCCATTTGAACAGATGCCACTTGCTGCCCTCAGGCTCCAGTACGTCAAATGACTGTGCCACGCTTTTCCGGCTTGCACGACCCACCGAAAATTCCATAACCATGATTGGCAGGCCGAATATCAGAAGAAAGACAAGATATATCAGAACAAAAATTCCTCCTCCGTACGCGCCTGTTATGTAAGGAAATCTCCATACATTTCCGAGGCCAATCGCGCAGCCGGCAGATATCAGAATGAAGCCAAGCCGTGATTCAAACGTTTCTCTTTCTTGATTCATGACACCACCTTGCTTTCTGTAAATTTGCCTTTAATTAGCATTGTATAATATTTAACCGCATGAATAAATATTAATTTTTAAGATTTAACAAAAAGCTCCTGACGCATAAACGCATCAGGAGCTTTTCCGTGGTCATTGAGCAGGAATAATTCATTCCTGAATGTCTTATTCCTTTACACCGCCCAGCGCAACACCTGCAATGATGTATTTCGAAAGGGTGAAATACACGATGAACAGTGGAAGCACCGTCAGTGTCAATCCAAGGTAGATGGCGCCGAACTCTGTTTTATAGATATCTCCTCTCAGCAGGCTTACCATTATAGGCATTGTATAATAATTCTTGTCTGTCAGCAGTATCATAGGCATGAACAGGTTGTTCCAGTTTCCTACGAATGCAAAGATTGCCTGGGTTGCAAGGGCAGGTTTCATAATCGGAAGTACAATCCTGTTGAATGTGTAGAATTCGCTGGCTCCGTCTATACGCGCCGAGTTCACTATATCAATGGATAATGCTCCCAACAGATACTGCCTCATGAAGAACACCATTGCCGGCGCGGCAATCGCAGGCAGAATCAGCGGGAAGAAGCTGTTCGTCCAGCCTATCCTGTACATGAACTGGTAGAAACCGATACCGGAAACCTGTGCAGGAATCATAAGCACAGCCATGATAAACGTGAAGAACGGCTGGCGCAATCTCCACTGATAAGCCACCAGTGCATATGCCGTAAGGGCGGAAAAGTAAATGCCCAGAATTGTAGCACCGGCTGATATGATTATGGAGTTTTTGAAGCCTATCAGCGGATTGAATGACTTACCTTCATATACCTTGAAATTGTCTAACAGGTGTGTTGAAGGCAGTAGCGCAAGAGAACTTTGCTGGATCTCAGGCGTTGAACGGGTAGAATTCATCACCATGATCCAGAAAGGGAATATGCTGAGAATAGCCAGGAATATACATACAATATATTTCAATATTAATGCAATTCTTGAGCCAACACGGGATCCATGTTTCATGCCTCAGCCCTCCTTGCAGCCCTCTGGGCTCTTCTGTACTGCCTCATTTCCTTTCTCAGCTGCGCTGCATCTTTGTCACGCAGGATATAGAAGAGTATTCCAGAAAGGATTGCGATGATTACGAACAGAATCATGCTTGCAGCTGCAGCACGGTTGTACAGATAGCTGCCGCTGAAGGCCTGGTTGTAAATGAACACGCTTACAGTAAGCGTAGCATTGTCAGGACCGCCATTCAGGAACAGCTTGGGTATATCAAACATCTGCATACCGCCTATCAGGCTGGTAACCAGCGTATATAGCATGATGGTTCTCAGGCCCGGCAGGGTTATATGGAAGAATATCTGTCTGCTGTTCGCACCGTCTATCTCCGCGGCTTCAAACAGCGCAGGATTGATTCCCAGAACGCCGGCTATGAAAACAATCATGGTCTGCCCATACCACATCCAGAACTGAATGAATGATATAATACCCCTTGCCGTCCACTTATCACGTAAAAACTGTATGGGCTCATCAGTAAAGCCCAGCATCATGGCAAGATCGTTAACGGGTCCTTTCGGATAACCAAACAAGGAACTGAAGAGTATTGCTATGGTAGCTGCCGTGATTATGTTCGGCATATAAAACAGAACTTTGAAAGCGCCCTGTCCCTTTATTTTCTGGCGTTCATTTGTAAACCAGGCTGTAAGGAGCAGAGCCAAAAGCAACTGAGGAATGAAGTTGATTGTCCAGATTACGGTCGTATTATACAGTGCCTGCTTAAAAGAAGGATTCTTAAGCACCTGCTCAAAATTCTGAAACGGATTGGGCAGGAATTTAAAATCAGTCTTGCCCATTCCCTTAAGGTCGGTAAAGCCTATTACTGCGGTGTAGAAGATCGGGTATGCAGTAAAGACCAGAAACGCAATCACGAACGGAAGGGAAAACAGGTATCCGTATTTTGCATAGCTGACACTCTTTATTTTCTTCTGTCCCATTTAAGCATTCACCTCCGGCAAAGATTCCTGGTGCCTTGTTACGGTCTTTTATAAAAACTGGGGCGAACGGAAAGGCATCCGCCCGCCCCCACCTCATCAACCCAAAATTATTCAACAGTGATGTCGAGGTTGTCGGCAACCTGCTGTTTGAAGTCGGCAATTGCCTGCTCCTTCGTCTTGTTGCCGTTTACATATTCACGAACCTGATCGGTAAAGAAGTTGTTGATGGTCTCGTCGTACTGGGTCATGTTGTCGCCTCTAGCGAACTGGTTGGCAGGTACGAATACCTCAAACATGTTCTGACCGCCAAGGAACGGAAGGGTACCATCGGACTTCTCCATAACAACTGCAGAAGCAACGGTATCCTTTGTCCCCTCTTCGCTGAGGATACCATTAGCCCACATGTACTGCAGGCCGTCTTCAGAGGTATCGAGAGTAATCCACTCTATAATCTCGCCAACAGTCTTCGGGATCTTGGTGTCCTTGTTGGCAAGAATCCATGTGCCGCCCCAGAAGTATCCTACAGGAGGTTCGCATACAGCCCAGTCACCGTATGTACCTTCACCGGGCTCCTTTCCGCCGCAGTTAGGAGCGATTGTGTAGTTGATCAGCCATGCAGGACCAAGGAAACCGAATACCTTCTTCGGGCCGGAATCAGACATGTCGGCAAACCAAGCATCCTGCCAAGCTGTTGTATCGTTGGAGTAGCCGTTGTCCTTCAGCTTCTTGGCATAATCCAGGAATGCCTCACGGGCAGGATCTATGTACAGCTTGCCATCAACAATCCAAGGCTTCTCAGCAGCAGCTCTTACAGGGTTCCAGAGGTCGCCGTCGCTGGACAACATAACATAGCCCTTCTGCTTAACCTGTTCAGCAGCTTCGAAGAACTTATCCCAGCCGGGACCGATCTTATCCTTGATAACGTTAGGATCATCGGTGCCAAATACATCTTTCGCGAGGGAGCGACGATAGATGAATGCACCGCCGGTAGCCTGATAACCAAGGCCTACTACATTGCCGTCATCAGGCCTTGTACCGATATCGACAGTATACTGGGCAATCTGGGCATCTTTAATCTTCTTGTCAACATCGATGCCGAGATCCTTGTAAGCGGCAGCATAACCGGATGCATCGCCCTGTGTATACTTCAGCACGAATGCAGCCTCAACGCAGTAGATGTCGGGAGCGTCATCTCCGCCAGCTGCGAGAGCCTGGTCAAGAGCGGGCTGATATGCACCCTCAGTGGTAGCAATAATCGTGGTCTTGACTTCATACGGGAAATCCTTGCCTGTTCTATTCTTGTAGACTTCCTTGTACTTCTCCAGCATTCTCGGTACTTCATCGGTGAAGCTCCAAAGATTGAGCACTTTGACGTTGGGATCATCGCTTACCTCAGGCACAGCCGCTTCTTCACCGGGCTGCTCTGCCGGAGTTGACGATTCGGCCGGTTTGTTGCTTTCGACAGGAGTTGTTTCTTCCTTGCCGCATGCAGCCAAGCCGATGGACAGGGTAAAGATCATTACCACTGCGAGGACAAGAGCTAGAATACGTTTCATAATTTTTCCTCCTTCTTTTTTTATTTTATAGGCTGAGTTCATTATAGCAGATTGCACAATAATGTCAAGTGCGTATTGTGAAAGTATGAGCAAAAAATACCGCAATCGCTTTAAGAAATACGACAAAATCCGCATCCCTCATAAAACAAAAAGCTGAGGATAATGACTTTACCGGTTTCAGTCAATAAATCCTCAGCCGCTATGTAAATTTGGTCAGGCATCAATTGCGAAAAAATGACGCTTATTTATGACATGCTGAATTTATTGTTTTTTTACCTGTTCATAAGCCCATTCAAGCCACTGACAGAGTATTTCAAGGTCCGACTTTTCCACCGTGGCTCCGCACCAGATTCTTAGACCCACAGGTGCCTCCTTGTACGAATTGATGTCGTAGGCCACCCCTTCATCGGCAAGCATCTTGACCATGGCCTTTATCTTGTCGGCCTCGAGGTCCACGCTCAGGCATACGCTGGTGTTTGAGCGGTAAGCCTTGTTCTTTGCCAGGAAATGAATCCACGGATGTTTCTCAACAAAATCTTCAAGAACCCTGAGATTCTCTTCGCTTCTGGCAATGAGCCCCTTTAGTCCGCCGACGGATTCGGCCCAGTCAAGAGCCTTCAGATAATCCTCATTGCAGAGCAGCGAAGGGGTGTTTATCGTTGAACCCTCGAATATCTCCCTGTTGAGAGCGCCTTTCTTCCTGAGCCTGAAAACCTTCGGAATCGGCCACGGAGGAGTATAGGATTCTATCCTTTGTACTGCTCTTGGCGAAAGCACCAGCATTCCGTGCGCGGCCTCTCCGCCCAGAACCTTCTGCCAGGAGAATGTAAGGCCGTCAATCTTGTGCCATGGTATCTCCATCGCGAAAACGGCCGAAGTGGCATCGCACAGAGTCAGGCCCTCCCTGTCATCTGGAATCCAGTCACCGTCAGGTATCCTTACGCCGCTTGTGGTGCCGTTCCATGTAAACACCACATCATTTTTGAAGTTTACCTTCGAAAGGTCGGGCAGTTCTCCGTAATCTGCCGTATGCTTGTTGATTACGGATATCTTGAGTTCATTCTCAATATCATAGGCCCACCCTTTGCCGAAGGACTCAAAAGCGATTACGTCAACTCCCCTCTCGCCAAGGACGTTCCACATAAGCATCTCAAATGCACCTGTGTCAGACCCTGGCACAATGCCTACCAGATAGTCGTCAGGTATGCCGAGGAGCTTCTTCGTTCTTACGATGGACTCGTGCAGTCTGCTTTTCCCAAGGGCGCTGCGGTGAGATCTTCCGAGCGGCGCATCCTTGAGCACATCAAGGGTATAACCGGGGTACTTGGCGCAAGGGCCGGAAGAAAAACATTTGTTAACAGGCTTCCTGTCCGGTTTCATGGGAACTACCTCACTTTCCTTAGATGGAAATGCATTTTTATAAAATTCTTTCAATATAAAAAATCCCGTCCTGAAAACCATTCAGGGACGAGAGACAACCCGCGGTGCCACCCATATTAGCCGAAATTCCGGCTCACTCGTTCGCACGATAACCGGTGCTGCGGTCCGGCTCATCGCCGGCGTCTTCGGAGCGGAATTCACACCCGTGTGCCGGCTGATTCACACCGTCCATCAGCTCTCTGATTCGGCAGGCATGGGGCTACTTTCTCCTTCATTGACTTTGCAGCTTCTATTTTAAACCATATCACCGGATGCTTCAAGCTCCCGGATAATATTTATACAAAGTGCTGTATAAAGCTTCCTCAGCAGGCCGGAAGTTTGATTAATAATTAACAAACAATGAATCATGCCATCTGCCGGAAATCCGTCATGCGGCTGCTCCATTTTCCGCAGCGGTCACCGAAACATCCTATTTCAGCCCCGTTCTCATATATCCTTGCCACCTCGCAGCGGTTTGAGCATCCCTCGCATTCAAACCCCCTGGATTCAAACCTGTTCCTCGCCAGCGAAAATCCTTTGAAACGGGTCCTGCCGCTTTTGCCGACGGCATCCCTCGCCAGGATAGCAGCACCTATGGCGCCCATCATGTTAAAGTGTTCCGGGACAAAAACCTCAAATCCCAGGGCTCTTTCAAATGCTGCCTTCATCCCCCTGTTGGCCGCAACCCCGCCCTGAAAGAAAACCTTCGGCCTTATGTCCTTTCCCTTTCCGACGTTGTTTAGGTAATTCCTTACCAACGCTTCGCAAAGGCCCATTATTATATCAGCCTGGTTGTACCCCATCTGCTGCTTGTGAATCATGTCACTTTCGGCAAAGACGGCACAGCGGCCTGCGATTCTTACAGGCATACCGGCCTGAAGTGCGTAATTTCCGAATTCATCTATGGGTATACCGAGCCTTTCTGCCTGCCTGTCAAGGAAGGAACCGGTGCCTGCCGCACAGACCGTATTCATGGCAAAATCCGAAACAACGCCGTTTCTTATGATTATTATCTTGGAATCCTGGCCCCCTATTTCTACTATGGTTCTCACATCCGGGTCAAGTTCCAGCGCCGCCACAGCATGGGCTGTGATTTCGTTTTTCACGACATCAGCTCCTACCAGCACCGATGCTATGTGTCTTCCGCTTCCAGTCGTACCGCAGGCTGCAACATCCTCATCCCTGTATTTTCCTTCCAGAAGCCTGAACCCCTCCTGCACGGCACGGATGGGATTTCCGCGTGTCCTCAGGTAAAGCTTCTCCACCACCTTCATATTCTCGTCGATGAGCACAAGATCGGTGCTCACAGACCCCACGTCAACTCCGAGATACATCATGGCTCCTTCTCCTTTCAAGCATGTCCGCAAAGGCTTCGATACGCGTGATGTATCCGGCCTCTCCGGTCATCTCGTCCACAACCAGCGTCAGAACCGGAAAGTCCTTATCCCTTGCTACGGAAGGAAGTATGGTCTTTGATACTATCTCCGGCATGCATCCCATCGGAAATACCTGTATGGCTCCGTCAAAGCCGCTCTTCCAGGAAAGCACCGCCTCACCTATGCACTCCCTTGCATGGCCTCCGATGCTGTAGGGGAGATAATCCCGCGAGGCCCTTCTGATGCCCGGGCTGTTAAGCCTTAAAGGCGACAGCAGCGTATTTTTCACCCACCAGCTTGGGGTCAGAAGGCGTCTTGTGGATATACCCATATTCATGAGCTTGTCCTCTATATAAAGATTGGAGAACGGCTCGATTATCGTGTATATTTCGCCTATAACGGCAATTTTAAGAGGATTTGCGTCATTATCACAGGGGGTGCCGTCAATCATCCGGCTGTAGTCATGAAGACATTCAATCATTCTTTCCGGGGTTTCACAGGAATACGTTTTTTGCCTGCATTCGTTAAGCAGCCGCCTGCATGTGCCCTTCACCTTCTCATACCCGGCCTTATCATGCGCCTTGGCTTCGATTGAATCAAGAAGCTGCATTATTTTTAACGCCTGAAGCAGCGCCCGCCATTTCTGCCTTCCGCTTAGGGGGCTCGATTCGGCAACTCTGGAAAGCCTTGCAGCCAGTTCCTTCATGCCAATGGCCTTTGGCGCATCGATTACGATGAAGTCCACATCATAGCCGAGCCTCCTCAAAAGCTTCATGTGCATCTCGCAGTATTCACCGAAGCGGCACGGTCCGCAGCTGCCCGTAACAATTACGGTGTCGGCTCCCTGTTCTATGGCCTGGATGTAATTTCCGAGCATTATTTTAAACGGAAGGCATATCTCCTCCGGAGAATACAGTGAGCCGATTTCCAGGGCATCCCTGCTGTTAAGGGGAGGTATGACATATTCAACCCCCAGGCCTTCAAAAAGGGCCTTGGCAGCTATATACACATTGCCCAGATGCGGAACGGTGACCTTCATGCCCAAGTCTCCTTTCCAGCATGTCTGCAAATGCCTCGATACGTGTGTCAACACCTGCCTCGCCGGTGTGTTCGTCAATTTTCAGCACAAGCATCGGAAAATCGCCTATCCGGTCCCTGACAAGCTCTATGATTACCGAATCAATGCCGCAGGCAAACGATGAAATGTATACCACGCCCTGTACCAGGCGCCTTGCGGCAAGGGCGGCCACAGACCCGTAAGTCTTCCTTGCAAAGGTCCAGAAAGGCTTTTTGAAAAGCGCCTTCACCTCCTGCGCCGCATCCTCGTCACTGACATATTCCTCGGTTATTACCCCCACTCCGAGGCGGTTCAGTTTTTCCTTTATATTCATGTTGATGAACTTGTCATAGAGATTGTAAGGATGTCCCGCCAGAGCCACCTTTATCGGGTAACCCTTATCGTCATACCCTGTCTTGTGGCGTGCCTGTTCCCTCATGGCAGCATTGAGAGCTGCAAAAATCCTTTTTCTGTCCCCGGTGACCGGTAAAGCCGTTTCCTGTGCCCATCTCCGGAGATTCTTCATTGATGTCGCATATATCGGATATGATAAGACCCACGGAAGGTCAGGCATGCTGTTGGTTACCATTTCTGCAAGCCCGCAGAATTTCGGGCATATATACTCGCCCTTGCGCAGCTGCATTATCCGTGGAATGAACAGAATATCGCACTTATCCTTGAGATACCGGACATGTCCGTGGAATATCTTCACAGGCAGACACGCCTCATCAACGCAGCACTGAACTCCAGCATCAAGAATTGCCCTGCTGGTCGGCGGCGATATGACCGGCTCGGCGCCCAGTTCCGAAAAAAAGCGTATGAAAAAGGGGTGATATCGGTCATACAGCAACCCCCTTGGTATACCCACTCTCATAACCTTTCTCCCTGTCGAAGCGGATAATGAAGAATTCAGGGTTTTACGGCTTAAGAACGACCTTGATGCAGTTATCCTTTTTTTTGTCGAAAAGCTCATATGCCAGGTCGCCCCTGTCCAGGGGCAGCCTGTGGGTGATGATGTCGGTTGGGTCAATGGAGCCGTCCTTTACCAGGGACATTATGGGTTCGATGTATCTGTGGACGGGGCAAATCCCCATCTTCAGCGTGACGTTGCGGGAAAAAAAATCTCCCAGCGGGAACATGTTGTACCTGGCTCCGTATACACCCAGGACCGAAACGGTCCCGCCCCTGCGCACAGCCTTTGCGGCGATTTCAACGGCAGATTTGGACCCTCCCTGAAGTTTCAGAGCCGTCTCTATCTTCTCCATAAAGGTCATCCGGCCGTCCATGCCGACGCAGTCTATAACCACGTCCGCTCCTCCGCCGGTTATTTCCCTGATGTATTCCCCGGCGTCATCATGTTCCTCTATATTCACTGTCTCTATTCCGTTGTACCTTACGGCATGCTCAAGGCGGTAGCCTACACAGTCAGCTGCAATTATGCGCCCTGCCCCCATGAATGCCGCCCATTTCACAGCCAGCTGGCCCACTGGCCCGCAGCCGAGGACCACAACCGTATCATCCTTTCCGACACCTCCCATTTCCACGCCCCAGTATGAGGTAGGAAGTATATCGGTCAGAAACAGGGCCTGCTCGTCTGAAAGCTCTTCCGGCACAACAACAGGCCCCACATTGGCATAGGGGACTCTCAGATACTCGGCCTGGGCCCCGTCGTAGCCGCCGAACATGTCGCCGTAACCGAATATACCTCCCGTCTCACCCTCAGGGTTTGAATTGTCGCACTGGGACCAGAGCCCCTGCCGGCAGTACCGGCAATGTCCGCATGCCACGGGAAAGGGTATGATGACCCTGTCCCCCTTCCTTACCCTGGTCACATCCCTGCCCTTTTCCACGACTATTCCGACGGCTTCATGGCCGAGTATGAATCCCTTGGGAAGCTCGGGAATCATGCCGTGAACCAGATGAAGGTCGGAACCGCAGATGGACGTTGTGGTCACCTTCACGATTATGTCATCATTATTCTGTATCGCAGGGTCCCCGACAATTCTGACCTGTACTTCCCTTATTCCTTCGTAAACAATCGCCTTCAAACTGTCGCACTGCCCCTGTCAAGGAGATTCATCTTTTTGATAGCCTTTCCAGCCCGGCATAAAATATGCAAGAGGTAAACATTGCCCCTGTCACAGTACTTTTCTTACGTTGTAAACCGAATTTAGAACCAGATAATACTGGGGTGAATAGCTGTTTATCGTCCAGATGCTTATGCCGCCGAGCCGGAACTCGTTCACCAGTTCCAGTGACGCATATATGCTTCTCGCATCAGAAAACCACACTTCATGCTGCCTTCCGTCCTGGTCGTAGTATCTGAAGTACGGAGCCTGGGCCACCGAATCATACTGGATGAAGGCTCCTACCCGTTCCGCCAGCCCGACGGCCGCGGTGTTTGATATGGCTGAAGCCGCAGTGCCTTCCCTGTATGGAAGCGTCCAGTTGTATCCATAGTTGGGGATACCCATGAGTATCTTGCTGCGGGGTATGACCGATACGGCATAGTTAAGGACACGCCTTACTTCGTTGAGGGGTGCCACTGCCCTCGGCGGGCTGTATGTATAACCCCACTCATAGGTCATCAGGATGACATGGTCGGTAAGCGCTCCATGAACAGGATAGTCGTGTGCTTCATACAGAAGCCCGGCCTGTTCCCCTGAAATCTTGGGCGCCAGTGCCGTGGTCAGCTGATAGCCCTGGGGCCTTATCCTTGCCGCGACCTTTCTCAGGAAACTGTTGTAATTCTCCCTGTCGCGCGGGTACAGGTATTCAAAGTCGATGTCAAGGCCGAAATAATTCTTCTGCCTCATGACCTGCAGGACGTTATCTATAAGGGTATCCTGAACCTGTTCGTCATTTAGTATGCGGTTTGCCAGTTCACTGGAAAAGCTTCCTCCCTCCTCTATATTGGTGATTACCATGAACGGCGCAACCCCGGCAGCCCGGGCAGCACTTATGAGGGGCTCGTCGTCAATGCTGGAAAGGCTTCCGTCGGGCCTTACCTCATAGCTGAATATGCTGAGGAACGACAGGGACGGGAGGGTCTTTTCGAGCACATTCCGGTCTATTTCGGGAAATGCATAGCCGTTGACGAGAATCTCTCCGAAGTTTATCTCCCTCGGCGGTATGTTTATCACCTGGCCCGGTTGAAGCAATGCTGGATTGGTAATATCAGGATTTGCTTCAAGTATTTCCGCCACACTCACATCATAGCGCCTTGCAATCCTGAATACCGAGTCTCCGGGATTTACGGTATATTGCCTTGTACCCTCGATGATTACAAGTGCCTGTCCGGGTACCAGCCGTTCAGGCGTGGCAAGTTCGTTGTCGTTTATGATTTTCTCGCTCGGAACACCATACAGCCTTGAAATGGAATAAATGCTCTCCCCTGGCCTTACCACATGAATCCGCATACTGAAACATCACTCCTGTCGCTGATGATAGTGGGCCTGTGGGCACTATTACAGAATATGCCGGAAGGCCTGTTCATGATTTATATGCGGACCCGGCAAAAACGGGGCTCAGCATCCAAGCCGTCTTCTTATTTCCTCCATCCGTGAACTTAAATTCTTCTATTTCCTTCCGAAGATTCTCCCTCTCGTTGATGGACTGCAGGTTCTGTTCCTGCGCCTGAGCAGTCAGCAGCGTCTGTCCAATCGAAACGATGAAATTTCCGAGCGCCGCCTTTTCCTCGCTGGTAAGTGCTAAGGCAAGCAGCACACCCATGATAGCCGCAAGGAGGGCAAACCTGTCCGGCGGAATGCTGTTGAAATAAAACATATATATCACCCGCAAACTGGTACAGCATTACCAATATAATATGCTGAAAGGCCCTTGTCTGCCTCTCCGGGCACTGTGGACCGGTTTATGAATATCCTGTCCATAAACTGCCATACTAAATCCCATGGTGGGAAGCATCGCTTCCTGCATGTACAGGCAATGAAAAACCTGGAGTGTGAGTACGGGGTGAATATAAGGAAAGCCATAAAGGATATACTTCTTTTCCATGAACCAAAACCTCAGAAGCCATTTATCCTGACGGAGGCAAGCCAGGTCGGCAAAAATGGCGGCAGCCGCGGGTCAGAGGAAACCGGGGACCGCAAAAGGAAAAGAAAAAAGAATGAGAATCTTCTGCTGAAAAAGTATGATGAGAAGCATTCCGGGCAGGGAAGCGGCGGAACAAGGACGGATATAAGCACGCAGCTCTCAGAAAACCTCAACGTTATCGAGGAGCAGTTTTCACTGCCTTTAAACGGCGACCTGGTCATAAGGAAATTCAGAATCAACGTCAGGGATTCGTCCATTGAGGCATTCATGGTGTTTTTTGACGGCCTTGTCGATACAAAGGTCATCGACGATGACATTCTCCAGCCGCTGATGCTTCTTTCAAGTCTGGACATCAAGGGCGAAGGGGAAGACATCCTGAAATACATCCGCAGCCACATCGTTCCACACAACCAGCTTAAAGAGGTCAGGACACATCAGGAGGTCATAGATGCGGTCTATTTCGGCGGCTGCGGCATCTATATAGACGGGCTTGACACAGCCTTTACCGCAGATGTCAAGGATTTTCCCGGAAGAAGCGTTGAAAAGCCCAACAACGAGCTGGTCATAATGGGGCCGCAGGAAGGGTTCACGGAAAGCCTCAGGAAAAACACCGGTCTTATACGGAAAAGGCTGATGGACAGAAATCTCATCGCAGAAAACATCGAATTGGGAAAACGCAGCAAAACTCCATGCGCCATCATGTACATCAGGGACATAGCAAACGATTCGCTTGTATCCGAGGTCAGGAGAAGGCTTCAGAAAATAGAAGTCGACCATATAATGGATACCGGCGAGCTTGAACAGTTTATCGAGGACGACCCCTATTATCCGGCTCCGCAGGTGCTGTCCACCGAAAGGCCGGACAGGGTCTGTTCCATGCTGGCTGAAGGCCGGGTTGCCATAATAATGCATGGAAGCCCCTATGCACTGGTGGTCCCGTTCACCAACAATGACATCCTTTACTCTGCGGAAGACCAGTACCTGCGCTTTCCCTACTCGAACCTTCTTCGCATCATCCGTGTGCTGGCGCTCTTCATGTCGCTGCTTCTGCCCGGAATATACCTTGCCATAACCAATTACCACCACGAAATGATACCGACCGACCTTCTGCTTGCCATTTTGTCGGCCCGTGAAAAGGTACCCTTTCCCTCGGTTGTGGAGGTGTTTCTGATGGAAATATCCTTCGAGCTTATAAGGGAAGCGGGCATAAGGATACCGGGCCCCATAGGCCCCACCCTTGGCATCATCGGGGCACTGATACTCGGTCAGGCAGCGGTCGAGGCAAATATTGTAAGTCCCATCCTCATAATCGTCGTTGCCGTCACCGGACTCGGCTCCTTCGCAATTCCCAACTTCTCCGGCGGATTTGCCTTCAGGATACTCCGCTTCGGATTCATAATACTGGCAGCACTCTCCGGCTTTCTTGGAATAACGGTCGGGCTTGTGCTTCTGGGTCTCTGGTCTGTGAACGTCAAATCCTTCGGTGTTCCTTATATTTCGCCGGTGGCTCCCAGAACACGCGGCGGCTTTTCAGGAGCGGTTTTAAAAAGCCCCGTATGGAAACAGGAACTCAGGCCTGATTACATGAACGCCAAAAAGGACAGAAAGCAGCCCGAAATCAGCCGGCGCTGGATAAAACGGGGAACCCGGAACCTAAAATCCGACAGTGGGAATGAAAATGACCAGGTTTAAACTGATGACAGCAGTCATGATGATTGTTATGCTCTGCCCGCTTCTGACATCCTGTTTTGATGCAAGGGAAGTGGATGACATGGGATTTGTCATCGCTCTCGGGCTTGACAAGGGCAAGACAAACGACCTCAGGATGACCCTGCAGATAGCCAAGCCAACGGCTGGTGAAACAGGAAGCGGCGGAGGGAAGGAAGACGACCTGCCATATGTCCAGTTCAGCGTTGAAGCACCGTCCCTCTTTTCCGGGCTTAACATGATAAATACCTTTGCAAGCAAACAGATAAGCCTTACCCATATCAAGGTCGTGGTCTTCTCCAGCGAGCTGGCCAGGGAAGGGCTTGGCCAGTACCTGCGTGCGATGATCAGAGGCCGTGAGTTCAGGCCCAACATGCCAATTGTTATTGCAAGGAACACGGCCGAGGAATATCTGAAAAGCGTGGACCCCAAGCTTGTGCTCAATGCCAGCAAGTATTACGAGCTGGTCTACCAGAGCTACAGATACACGGCTCTTATTCCCAAAGTGGAATTCCATGACTTCTATCTTGCGACCGAAAGTCTCTGCAAAAACCCGGTAGCCATACTTGGAAGCGAAGTGAAGTTCACGTCGGCGGAGGAATTTGACATCAAGAATTCAACCTACCGGGAGCATGGCAGGACAGTACCCTTTGAAGGTGATTTCCTGGCCGGCGACATACCGGCGCTGGGAGGCGCCAGGTCTGAAAATATCGGCCTTGCCGTGTTCGACGGTGACAGGATGGTGGGAGAGCTGGACGGGACGGATACAAACATGCATCTTCTTTGCACAGGAGAATACATCCACTCCTACTGGACGATACCCGACCCGCTGGCAGAAGGCCAATACGTTGTCCTGGACATAAAGCAGAAGAGGCATCCGAGGCATCACGTGGAGATTGTGGACGGAAAGCCCGTGATTCACATCACCCTCAGCCTGGAAGGAGATATGCTGGCAGTGGAGAGCAATATAAACTACGAATCGGGTGAAAACTCCAAGATTCTTGAATCATCTGTGGAATCATACACCAGGGAGCAGACGATGCAATATCTGGAAAAAACCGCAAGAGAGTTCAAGTCCGACATATGCGGCTTCGGTGAGCATGCGAAAGGGCTGTTCACAACATGGGCGGAATGGGAGGCCTACCAGTGGAAGGCCAAATACAGATTTGCCACATTCAATGTACACGTGAATTTCAACGTGCGAAGACCCGGTCTCATCATGAAAAACGAGGCCACCATATCCTCGGGAGGAGGGAGCGGCAGCAAATGATATCGGCAGGATATATCGTCATGATTGTGTTTCTTCTCTGTGTGGCGGTCTACACAGCAAGCTACGGCGTCTGGACGTGGAAAAGGCGCAACAGGCTTGGTGCTCTCATGATTTTTCTTACTGCCCTGCTTACGGTTATCCTCCCGGTATACATCCTGATATTCAGAGAGGGCTGACCGGCATATGAAGAAAAAAACCATTTTCGGAAACTGGGAAGCAGTAACCATCATCATAAATCTTATATGCACGAAGATTTTTCTGAACTATCCCAACGTGGCGGTCGAGACAGGAGGAACCGCAGCATGGATATTCACGCTGTATATATCAGCACTGGCCATCCTGGGATTTACGGTAATTCAGATGCTTTACAGGCCATTTGAGGGAAAAGACCTGCTGGATGTCGCTGAAATTGCCGCCGGCACGCCTGGGAGGGTCATAACCGGGCTTGTAACAGTTGTCTGTGCCGGATGGTGTGCAACAGCCTACATGAGAGTATTCAGCGAAAACATGAAGCTCATATCCCTCACCACATCCCCGCTGAGTTTTGTTGAGCTCTTTTACGTGGCGTGCCTCATCACCGGCGCCTTTCTCGGAATGGAGGCCCTTTCAAGGCTGCATGCCTTTTCAAGCCCGGTCATAGCCGCAGGTTTTCTGATAATAATGCTGGGTGTCGTAAACTATATTGATTTGAGTAACCTTTTGCCGATTCTCGGCAACGGACCCGAGAAGATATTCATAAGCGGAGCGCCCAGGGTATCGGCATTCAGTGAGATACTGTTTCTTTTCATGCTTCCGCCGTTTCTCAAAAAGCATGAAAACCTTAAAGCCTCAGGCTACTGGGGACTGGGCATTTCCGCAGTGTTCCTTCTCATATCATCCGTAGTTTTCACTTCCGTCTTCCCTTATCCCAGTTCCCTGGAGCTTACCGTACCAATCTTTCATATAGCAAGGCTTATTAAGCTCGGCCGGTTCTTCCAGAGGATGGAGGCCATATTCGTGTTTATCTGGGCTGCTTCGTCCCTGCTATATATCTCGATATGTTTTTACCTCGCCCTTTACGCCTTCCAGAAAACATTCAGGCTGGATTATTACAAGCCGCTGATACTGCCGTTTGCCATAATCACCATGAGCATAAGCTTCATACCTTCCGATTTTACAGAAGTCATAGGATACGAGGTCGCCTTTTTCCGGCAATGGTCATGGATAGCGGCCTTTGCCATGCCTTTGTTCATCCTTGTTCTTGCGAGGATAAGAACAAAAAAACATGCCTGAAAGTTCGGGCATGCATTTTCCGCACGGCATATCATACTCAAAACGTATACCGCCGGGCTTTATTCATCAAGGGCCCGTTTCAGCGCAGGTATGTCAAGAAGCCTTATCGATGAAAGATGGTAGTCTATAAGCCCCTCTTCCTTCATCCTGCTCAGCTCGCGCGACATTGAAGGCCGTGACACATTAAGAAAATCGGCCATCTGATTCCGGTTCATGCTCAGGGTAAATGTCGTGCGCCCCTCCTTCTGATATTGCTCAAGGAACAGGGCCGAAAGCTTTCCCCTGATGCTTTTTATCGAAAGGAAATCAAGCCTCCTGTTAAGCATGATTGCGCGGTTTGATACTATTTTCAGCATGTTCTCTATGATAGTGCGGTGCCACGTGCAAAGTTTACGGCACTCGCTGATAATCCTTTCACGCGGGATGAAAAGTGCATCTGACTCAACAATTGCCTGAACCGTGGCAGGCCAGGTTGAATAGTCCGAAAATGCTATCATTTCGCCGAACATGTCCCCCGGCCCAAGCATATGTATGACCATCCGGTTACCCGAGGGTGTTTCCTTGCTCACTGAGGCCTCTCCCTTCAGCAGTATTCCTATACCTGTAAAAGGTTCTCCTGCAATTGTTATCATGTCGTTCTTCCTGTAATGTCTGACTACAGGCGAGAGGCATCTGAGCATTTCTTCGATGTTTTCAGGTTCAACACCTTCAAACAGGGCGGACTTCCCTATGATGCCGAGATATTCACCGAACAATTTTATGCTACCCCTTCTTCATTTTTTCTGCATGGCATTTATGCATTCAGAGCAGTATCCGAAGATTTCCAGTTTGTGCCCCGTAATGCTGAAGCCGAATTTCTCTTCAAGTTCGCTGGCGTATTCACGAAACGGGCATTCCATCACGGGTATGACCTTCCTGCACTTGAGACATACAAGATGGTGCCTGTGCTGTTCCCGCCTTATTTCATAAAGGCTTCTGTTGTTTTCGGTAAAATCGGTCCTCACTACCAGATTTTTCTCTTCCAGCACATCCAGGGCGCGGTATACGGTGGACATGCTTATTGAAATGCCCTTCTCCCTCAGGGTCAGATAGATGGCTTCCGCCGAGACGGGTTTCTCCGACTCCTCCAGCACTTCCAGTATGGACTGTCTGTGGCTGGTGTTCCTCAGCTTCTCCTTTTTCAGCATCATGCTGTATCTGTTTTTATTCTCCAATACCCACACCCCCGAATTCCGGAACCGAACCGGCTTTCATTATGCCCTCAGGCGCCGCATGAAAAGCGTGGCGAAATATATCGCCGCTGTTATCAGCACTATTGTAGCACCTGAAGCCGTTTCCGTGTAATAGGAGAGTATGAGGCCCGAAACGCCTGAAACCAGTGAAATCAGCACGGCCAGCCTGTGATACTCCCTCTGGTTTCGTGAAATGTTGCGTGCTGCGGCTGCCGGAAGCACAAGGAATGAATTTATGACCAGAAGGCCTATCCATGACATGGAAACCGTGACAAGAACCGCAATGACCACGCTGAACAGGGTCTCAAGCCAGAAAGTCCTGACGCCGCGGCTTCTGGCGAGTACATCATTTATGCTGGCAAACATCAGCCTGTTGAAGAAAACAAGCCAGTAAACGATTATGACAACCAGTATGACGGCTATTATTGCGATTTCAGAGGGAGTGATGCTGAGTATGCTTCCCACAAGGTATGAGTTAAGACGCGTAAAGCTGTTGCCTCCCACAGTCGCAAGGAATATGCCTGCCGCAACGGCGATGGACGAAAAAACGCCTATAATTGTATCGCTGGACATCCTGGTCCGGTAATGAACCACCGATATTCCTGCGGCAAACACTATGGAAAAAATCACCGCCGACCATAAAGGCTGCATGAAACCCGCCAGTCCGCCTATTACAATTCCAGTAAAGGCACCGTGACCCAGCGCATCGGAAAAGAAGGCCATCTGTCTGTTGACTATCATGGTGCCGAGTATTCCGAATATGGGCGCCAGAAGCAGTACTGCCAGCAGCGCATTTTTCATGAAGAGCATTTTTCCAGGTTCAGCCCATTCAAAGGGCAAAAGGTCTACGATCCTGTACCATAGTTCCATGGCCGTCACCGAACCCCAAACACCTTTCTGAAACTCTCGCTTTCCATAACCTCCTGCGGCGTGCCGCTTGCAAGGACGGTCCCGTTAAGGAGTACCATCCGGTCAGCATGGTGTGACGCCAGTTCAAGGTCGTGGGAAACCATGATTATGGAAAGGTCATAGTTTCTCCTTATATCCGAAAGAAGCTCATAGAACATCTCAAGTCCGTTCTGGTCTATTCCCGACACAGGTTCGTCCAGAAGCAGAAGTTCCGGTACCGGGTCCAGCGCAAGGGAAAGCAGAACCCGCTGCAGTTCACCTCCCGAAAGGGAGCCCAGCCTTTTGTACAAAAGGTGATCGGCCTTGGCCATGGCAAGGCATTCCTTTGCCCTTTGCTCGACCTTTCGCGGTATATGGAGCCACACCGGGTACCTGGTACGGCTAACCGCATAAAGGTCAAGCACGCTTGTTGGGCTTGTCGGGTCCAGATTCAGGTGCTGGGGCACATAACCTATTACAGGCCGCTCCTTCCTGATACCGCTTCCCTGCATGAACATAAGCCGGCCGGTATGCTTTACCTCACCAAGGATGGCTTTCAGCAATGTGGTTTTACCTGCACCGTTCGGGCCTATTATGACGGTAAATTCACCGCAGTGGACATGCAGGTTTACATCCCTGAGGATGGTGTTTTCACCGATTTTAACACCCAGGTTTTCAATTTTCGTGCAGCAAAGCCCGCAGCCTTCCGATTCGCGGACACATTTTCCCTCATGCCTCATTTCAGCGCCTCTGTCAGTGTCTTCAGATTCTGTTCCATCGTCTTTACATAACTGTCGGGGTCCGCATCCTTCGGGCCCGTTACCAGGGGGTCCAGGGTATAAACCTTCGCCCCTGTTTCTGCGGCAATGGTCTCTGCCGCCTTTGCGGAATACTGGGGTTCCGCGAATATGGCCTTAATGCCAAGCCTTTTTATCGTTTCAATGGTCTCTTCAAGCTCCGCTGCAGATGGTTCGGTACCCGGTTCCCTCTCTATGACCGCGGCTATGTTCAGTCCGAATTCCTGTGCAAAATACGGGAACGCCTCGTGGAAGGTCACGATGTCGCGCGATTTCACATCCTTCAGAGCCTCGTGCATCTCTTCCCTCAGAGCTTCCAGCTCGTCTGCAAATGTTTCGGCATTCTGCCTGTAATCCTTTTCATGGGCCGGGTCCGCCTCAGCAAGGGCTTTCCCGATGTTCTCAACCTGCTTTATGGCGTTGGATACGCTCACCCATACATGTGGATTGGGTTCACCTGTGACGTCGTCTGTTATGAGCGGTATGTCCTTCGCCGACTCCACAACAGGAAGGTCAGGATATACGGCTTTCACATCATCTATGAACGACTCCATGCCGGCGCCGTTTATCACGAAGATGTCGGCATTCTCCAGAGTCTTCATGTCTGCGGGGCTTATCTCGTAATCGTGAAGGCAGCCTGTTTGTGGCTCGGTCATGTTTGTCACCCGCACCCCGGGTATACCGCCGGCCACATTTACAGTCAGAAGGTAAACCGGATAAAAGGAAGTAACTATGTTGAATTCATCATCACTGTCCTCTGCAGCCGTACCGGACCCGCCCGGGGCACTACAGGCCGTAAGCAGCATGAAGCATATCAAGAGTGCAAGAAATGCCTTTACCGGCTTCAATCGGATTCTCCTCCCCGATAAATGAAACTGATTCGCATTTGCATTTGATTATTGTACATCAATATTCCGGCACGTTCAACCCCCGATATACCTTGATGCCGGGCAGGGCAAAAATAAGGCCCGGGCGTGCGGCATCCCGTAAGATGCGCAGGCTGCGGGCCGTAAGAATCATTTCACGGTTGGGACTGAACAGCCCCGGCGTGTTATTCTTCCTTGTTGAGTGCGGCAAGCATCTCATTGACATCAATGCCGTGAACCTGTGCCGCTTCTTCCAGAGTCTCGGCCTGGGATGCGGGGCAGAATACGCAGCCCATTCCCATGGACATAAGGATTCCGGCAGCATTCGGGTTCTGGTTGATGACTTCGCCGATGGTCATATCCTTTGTAACCTTCATGATGTAACCTCCTTTATAAAAAACATTCAGAGCGTTTTTCTCCTTACCGTACGCCGCATGCTCAGAAACGCGGAAATGTTACAATCCGACAGGAACCTTTTTCTCCCGTCAGTTCCGGGACGGGCTTTATGTTCCGGGTTATTTCCATCACACCCGGATACCCACCCTTTGCATTTCTGACTGCGAAATACCGGATATATGCCATTATACCATCATTGACCCTGAACCAAAAGTCTTTATTATTCTTTCGATTTACAAAATCATTAATGAAGCCCTGTGATAATCTGTTTCAGCAACTTCTGCCTGTATTCGCGGCTGTTGATTATTTCACCCATGTCATATCACCCCCTGTAGTGTTGGTACTTTCAAGGTTTTTTATTAACACCCGGGGGTTGCCGCCCGCAGGCCGGGCTTCAGCTTTTATTGCAGGGCCGGACTGAATCCGGCCCTGCTGCATCATTTGAACCTTTTCAGACTAAGTGAATTTGTAACAACCGACACCGAACTGAATGCCATTGCGGCTCCGGCAATCATCGGATTCAGTAGTCCAAGTGCTGCCACGGGAATTCCTATTATATTGTATATAAAGGCCCAGAACAGATTCTGCCTGATTTTCGTCATCGTTTTTCTGGAAAGCCTTATGGCATCCGGAATCGAAGTGAGATCGCCGCGCATCAGCGTTATGCCGGCAGCCTCCATGGCCACATCCGTTCCATTGCCCATGGCCATTCCGATGTCCGCTGTTGCCAGGGCCGGCGCATCATTAATTCCGTCACCCACCATCGCAACAACACATCCCTCACTCTTGAGCCTTTCAACTTCCCTGGCCTTGTTCTCAGGCAGCACCTCTGCAAGTACATGCTCAATGCCTGCCTGCCTTGCTATGGCTCTTGCGGTCCTCTCGTTGTCGCCGGTCATCATGTATACTCCGATGCCCATTTTTTTCAGCATCTCTATCGCCTTTGGCGAGCTTTCCTTGATGGTGTCCGCGACGGCAATGACTCCTTCGGCTCGGCCGTTTACCGACAGAATCATGGCCGTCTTGCCCTCGTCCTCAAGCCTGGTGACAGTATCCTCAATGCCGCTTACATCAAGCCCGAGTCCGGTCATGAGCCTTCGGGTACCTACATGGACTTCTTTTTCGCCGATTTTCGCCCTAACGCCCATTCCGGTAATGGCCTCGAAATCATCCGGATCATCTATTGAACCAAGTTCCCGCTTCCCCTGCTCATATATCGCAATACCAAGCGGATGTTCCGACCTCTTTTCGGCTGTTGCCGCAAATTTAAGGACATCCCGCCGGGACAGGCCGGCAATGGGAATTATATCGGTGACTTCGGGCATTCCCCTGGTTACCGTTCCGGTTTTGTCAAGCACAACGGTGTTTATCCTGTAGGCAGTCTCAAGATACTCGCCGCCTTTTATCAGAATTCCCTTCTCGGCACCCTTTCCCGTACCCACCATTATGGCAGTTGGTGTTGCAAGGCCAAGAGCGCAGGGGCATGCGATGACGAGGACCGACACAGCGCTGATGAGCGCCCTGCCGGTATCACCAGTAACAAGAAGCCAGATAATAAACGTAAGTGTCGCTATGCCAATGACTGCGGGCACAAAAATCCCCGCTACTTTGTCGGCAAGCTTCTGGATTGGGGCTTTGGAGCCCTGTGCCTCTTCCACCATCCTTATTATCTGGGAAAGAACCGTGTCCCTTCCTACCCTTGTAGCCCTGAACCTGAAAGAGCCGAACCTGTTTATCGTTGCGCCTATAACCGTATCGCCCGGCTTTTTCTCGACGGGCAGGCTTTCTCCTGTAAGCATTGACTCGTCGACGGAAGAAGTCCCTTCAACGATTACTCCGTCCACCGGCACCTTTTCGCCGGGTCTTACCACAATGATGTCTCCCGCCTGGACCTCTTCAACGGGAATGTCGGTCTCCTGTCCGTCCCTCAGGACCCTGGCCGTTCTGGCCTGAAGGCCCATGAGCTTGCGTATGGCTTCGGAGGTTTTGCCCTTGGCCACGGCTTCCAGATATTTTCCGAGAAGGATGAGGGTTATTATAACCGCTGACGATTCGAAATAAAGTTCATGCATCATGCCGCTTCCGGCTTCCCGGAAGAAGGCGTTGTAAAGGCTGAAGAAGTATGCAGCCGAGGTGCCCATGGCAATCAGCACGTCCATGTTGGCGCTTCCTGATTTGAGCGCCTTCCAGGCGTTTCTGTAGAACCTGGCTCCTATTATGAACTGCACAGGTGTTGTCAGCGCAAACTGGAGCCACTGATTGTGAAGGAAGGCAACAACGGGTCCGCGAAGCCCCGCCATCCAGAGAATCATTCCCAGAAGCAGAGGCGCCGTCAGCACCGCCGATATAACAAAGGTGTTTCTGAGGTTTTTTATTTCCATTTCCCTCTGTTCCCGTTCCCTGTCGTAGGAGCTTTCGGCAACGGCGGCGGTGTATCCGATTGACTCCACGGCGGCTATCATGTCCGGGACCCGAACTTTACCGGGATTATAGCGGACAGTCGCCCTCTCTGTGGCCAGGTTTACCCTCGCCTCAGAAACGCCGTCCATCCTTGAAAACTTCTTTTCAATCCTTGCAGCGCAGGAGGCACAGCTCATGCCGCCGATGTTCAGGGTGACCGTGGCTTCGCCCTGTTCTTCCTTCACTGCTTTATATCCCAAACCGCTGATTGTCTCTTCAATACGGGAATCATCCACAATGCTGTCGTCGTATGTCACTACGGCCTTCTCTGTTGCCAGATTGACGCTTGCAGACTTTACGCCGTCAAGCCTGCTCAAGCCTTTCTCAATCCTGGCGGCGCATGCTGCACAGCTCATTCCGAAAACGTTCCAGGTTTCCTTTTTTATCATTCCGCCCTCCTCTTTTCGGTGTTTCGCCCTTTATTTTACCCTGGGGCAAAAGGTTCTTATCTCAACCCGGGCACGTGGTTCTGCAGGATGTCAGGCACCACATGTCCGGTATTCTTTCCTTTTAACACATTGTAGCACGAAACTGCAAGCAATTCTGTAACATTTGTTACAAAAGTCGGCCGCACAGAGGAAATCCGCGTATAAGGCGCATGGCAACAACGAAAGATAACTAAAAAGGAGTGAGAATCAATGCATACGATGTGGAAAGGCTCGGTCAGCTTCGGTCTGGTCAACATACCTGTCAGGATGTTCGCAGCTACCGAGGACAAGGATGTCAGGTTCAAAATCCTTCACAGGAAATGCAGGACGCCAATCAAGCAGGAACGGTTCTGTCCCCACTGCAATGAAAAAGTCGGACCGGATGACGTGGTCAGGGGATTCGAGTACGAGCCCGGAAGGTTCGTCCTCATCGATGATGAGGATCTGGAAGCCATAAAGCCTGCCACAGCGAGGACAGCCGAAATTCTGGATTTTGTGGATTTACGGGAGATTGACCCAATCTACTTTGACAAATCCTACTACCTCGCCCCTCAGGATACAGGCGGATGGAAAGCCTACGCCCTTCTTTGCGAGGCGATGAAAAGCACGGGGAAAATTGCAGTGGCAAGAATAACAATACGGAACAAACAATCGCTGGCCGTAATCCGCGCTTACGGTAATATTCTGATACTTGAAACCATCTTCTATCCCGACGAGGTGCGCCCCGTAACCCAGGTTCCCGATATTCCCGAAAACGTAAAGATAGATGACAGGGAAATGGAGATGGCTCGCCAGCTTATAGAAAGCCTTACTTCAGAATTCAGGCCCGAAAAATACAGGGACGATTACAGGGAGAACCTGCTTGAGCTTATCAGGAAGAAGGCCGGGGGCGAAGAAATCGTCTCATCCCCGGAAGCGCCGCAGCGCAATGTGGTTGACCTGATGGCCGCCCTTCAGGAAAGCCTCAGGCAGGCACAGGAACTGAGAAAGCATGGCAAGGCACCTGCAGGCGGAAAGAAGCCCAGGAAAGGCAAAAAGGAACCGGCTGAGGTCGGATGAGCCATGGACTGGATAGAACCAATGGAACCGCTCCTCCGGCCAGATGTCATCACCGGCAGCCAGTGGATTCATCAAATCAAATGGGACGGAATACGGGGACTTTGCCTGGTTGAAGGCGGAAGGCTGAAGGTTTTCACCAGGAACGGGCGTGAGCGCACGGACTTCTATCCCGAGCTTCAATGCCTTGCAGGGCAGTTCAGGGCTCAAAGCGCATGGCTTGACGGGGAAATAGTCGTGCTGGACCGGAACGGCAAACCGTCCTTTCATCATGTACTCAGCAGGGAAAGACGCGTCAGGGTACCGTCATCCGGCAATCTTCAGGCCGGCCCGGCACTGTATATGGTTTTTGACATAATGAGCCTTGACGGGAAGGACCTGAGGAACCTTCCCCTTGGGCAGAGAAAGGAAATACTTGGGGAAAGACTCAAGCCGTCTGAAAACATATGGCTGACCCATGATTATTCCGACGGTAATGCACTTCTTGACCTCATGAGGCAGAAAGGCTGGGAGGGAATTGTCTCAAAGCGGGAAGACAGCCCCTATATAGGGGGCAAAAAACACAGGTACTGGTACAAAACCAAACTTCAAAGAAAACTTCTTGCAGTGGTATGCGGTCTTTCCATCAAAGGCAGTGTTCCTTCCTCCCTTATTCTGGGAATCAAGCCCGACAACGAATGGATTTATATAGGAAAGGCATCCCTGGGCCTCACTCAGGAACACTTCCGCATCCTGAATGAAAACATCGCATTCCTTGCGGCACAGACCCCCCCTTTTCCTATACCCGGAAACATTAGGAATGCTATATGGTTCAAACCCGTACTGACATGCTGGGTGAGTTTTCTTGAATGGACCGAAACAGGAAGCCTCAGGCATCCGAAAATCATCGGCTTCAGCACGTTAAGCCCTGACCAGGCCGACGGAACGGAATATACCAAATGAATCCGTCAAAAAGCAATCATTGGAACAGTCTACCGAACCGCACCCGGCTTCCGGCATGAAAACGGGAAGGAGTGTTGTTCATGGCCGATGCCGAAATCATAAATGTAGAAGGAAGGAAAATAAAGTTTACCAACCCCGGAAAGCTTCTGTGGCCGAAGACGGGCATAAGGAAAATAGATTATCTTGCAAGGATGCTGGAACTTGCGCCGTACATTCTTCCCCACTCAAAGGACAGGCTGCTTACATGCATAAGGTATCCCCACGGTGCCGGCGGAAAGTCCTTTTTTCAGAAGAACATTCCTGAATACGCACCGGACTGGATAAATACCCGTACATGGAACGGCACGAAATACATCCTGCTGGATTCGGCCGCCACGCTGGCCTGGCTAGTGAACCTGGCGGTACTGGAGTTCCATACCTCATTCAACACGTGGCAGCGTGATAATTATCCGACTGACATAGTTTTTGATCTGGACCCGTCTGAAGGCCAGGGTTTTGACGCTGCTGCAGAGGCGGCCCTGCTTGTAAAGGAGACCCTTGATTCGCTGTCAATAAATAGCCATGTCAAGACCTCGGGTGCCACAGGCCTTCAGATTTATATACCCGCAGGCGGGCGTTACAACTATGATGAGGCGCGCATGATAAATGAGTTCTTCGCACGGTATTTCAGCCAGAAATACCCCACGAAGATAACCATTGAGCGCATGATTGAGAATAGGGGAAAAAGGCTTTATTTCGATTATCTTCAGATGTGGCAGGGAAAGACCATAGCCATGGTCTACACCCCGAGGGCCACGGAAACAGCCACCGTTTCGATGCCGGTGGAATGGGACGAACTTGAAAAGGGCATTCATCCGGAAGACTTCAACCTAAGCAACGCGCTGGAAAGGATAAAAAAGAAGGGCGACCTTTTCGCCCCCCTTCTGGATAACAGCCCCCAGGAGAACCTTGACAGCCTCCTGGAATATGCCCGTAAGTCGCAAGGGCCTTAGACAGCCTGGTTTTGTTGTTTTGCAACTATGTCGTCAACCACTGCCATGTTCACGGCGTCAATGTAAGCCAGTGCACTGGCCCTGAGTATATCGGTGTCCACGGCTTTGGATGTGTAGACCTTTCCGTTGTGTCTAACCTTTATGCTGACCCTTCCGAGGGCCTCCTTTCCTCTGGATATGCTGTTGAGCTTGTATTCCAGAAGGTCAAGATGCACGCCGGTTGCCTCTTTCAGTGCGGTATAAAGGGCGTCCACGGCACCGTCTCCCACATTGCTGCTGGTAAGGATTTTATCTCCCTTCCTTATCTTCACGCTGGCGGACGGGAAGGTGTTGTTTATGACTACCTGCATGTCGGCGAGCTCGTAAAGTTCTGCCATTTCGGTAGACTGCCGGTGGTCCCTCTTCACCGTGCTCTGAACGATGTGGTACAGGTCGTGGTTGTATACCTCCTTCTTTGCATCGGCAAGCTGAAGGAATTTGGCAAATATCTGCTCGAACTCCTCTTCGGTATAGTTGGTGAACCCGACCTTTGCGAGGGCGTTCTTAACGGCATGGCGGCCAGACCTTGCGGTAAGGATTATCTCCATGTCCTCCACGCCCACGTCCTCGGGATGGATGACTTCGTAGGCATCCCTGGATTTCAGAAGTCCGTCCTGGTGGATGCCTGAGGAATGGGCAAAGGCGTTGTCACCCACGATGGCCTTGTTCACCTGCACGTCAAGGCCCATTAGGGCGCTTACAAGGCGGGACGTCTTCTTTATCTCTGTGGTCACGATTCCGGTTGTGGCCTGGTAATAATCCTTTCTCAGGAAGAGGCCCATAACCACCTCTTCAAGGGCTGCGTTGCCGGCCCTTTCGCCTATTCCGTTTATGGTGCATTCCACTTTGTCTGCGCCGTTCTTTATGGCAGCCAGGGTGTTGGCCGTGGCAAGTCCCGTGTCGTTATGGCAGTGAACGCTCAGTATTACATTGGGATTGAGGTTCTTGAGCCGCTCGTTTATCTTCCTTATCATCTCGCCGAATTCTTCAGGAACCGCATACCCTACGGTATCCGGTATGTTAATCATGGTTGCGCCGGCCTTGACCACGGCTTCTATGGTCTGCCAGAGGTATTCGAAATCAGACCTGGAAGCGTCTTCAGTGGAGTACTGGACGTCGGGAAGCAGTTTCTTGGCGTACTTCACGGCTTCCACGCCCTGTTCCAGTATCTGCTCCCGCGTCTTTCTGAACTTCTTCTGCACATGCACGTCGGATGTCCCCAGAACTATATGTATCAGGGGTTTCTCCGCATACTTCACGCTGTTGTAAACGGCATCGATATCGCTCTTTACAGCTCTGGCCAGGGCGGTTATCATCACGTCCCTGCCCACCGTCTTTGCTATTTCCTCCACCGCCTTGAAATCACCGGCGGAGGAAGCCGGGAATCCTGCTTCAATGATGTCCACGTTGAGTTTTTTAAGCTGTGCCGCTATCTCCAGTTTCTCATACATGTTCAGCTTGGCGCCGGGAACCTGTTCTCCGTCTCTCAATGTCGTATCCAGTACCAGAATTCTACGCACGACTATCTACCTCCGTTTCATTTCGGTATGATGCTTCATATCTGCGCAGATATTGCTTTTTTGTTTTATTGCATAAAGGGCAACTAAAAAGCCTCGTCTCTTTTTCTAGAGACGAGGCTTTGTTCCCCGCGGTACCACTCTAATTGATTCAAGAATGAATCCCCTTTTTCGATGGCCAACACCATCTATCCCTTTAACGGTGGAAATCCGTCTTACCCTACATTATCAGGCAGAAGCTCATGGATGAGTTCGATGAACCCGAAATTGCCGTCTCTCACCTGCCACGGCTCTCTGTGAATTTCAGCATTCATCTACTGGTTCCATTCATCGCTTTTAAGCTATTTAGTTGCCGAACGATATTTTGTATATATTTTACAGGGCAGGCTTATATTCTGTCAAGTACCTTCGTGCAAAAATTTTCTATTCACTTGATTCGCATTTCTCTATGAAACGCCGTATATTCTCTTCCTCCCTGGCAGGGTCTGTTTCCGCCCCGCGGCCGAGCCGGTCGCAGAGGGCCAGAAGACCGATTTCGCGTACCGGTACCTGGCTTTTCATCCTTTCTGTCTCGGCAAACGGCAGCCCTTTGAGTACGAACAGCGCCTGCATATGCCATCTTACAAGGGCTGAAACCGCATTTATGAACTCCTCTTCCTGACCGCAGGCCCTCAGGAACTCAACTGCCAGCCTTTCCCCTTCCTTATCGTGGTCATATGCCGTTATCCTTCCCCTGCGGACTTTTGTGGTTACGGCCTTCCCTATATCATGAAGCAGCGCCGCCCACATGAATGCTCTGGGGTTTTGGCTTTTCCCCTTCCGGTATGCCGCCTGGTCCACCACCAGCATTGTATGGACCCATACATTTTCTTCGGGGTGATGAACCGGTGACTGTTCAACACTTTCAAGCCTTTTGAGATAGATGAACGGGAAAGCCTGCATCTCAGGCCTGTCTTTTGCCCGGTTCAGAAACTCCGAAGGCCTTTCGTCATTCATAAGATGCATGTCAATCTCATCGAAAAAAGCCCTGATGCCATCCATCAACATCTCTCCTCCGGCCCGGCTGAAACAGTCAATCCGGCAGAATGCCTGCTTTGCTTAATTATACACCTTTCATGCGGTTTGAATACCTGTCTTAAACTTCCGGTACGGCTCCGTAACATGTAAAGTTCGCACCTCATATTTTGGTTCAGGGAAAAATTTTTAACCGCGGCTAAAAAACATGATGGAACGGGGGAGATTTCATGAAATGCGAAAGTTTTACCGACATACACGGAAAACGCATGCCGCTGAATCATCTGCCCGCCGGCCGCAAAGGCAGGGTGAGGGCCCTGACGGCAGACGGCAGTTCAAGAAGAAGGATGCTTGACCTCGGTCTTATATGGGATACCGAGGTGGAAGCATTGCAAAAAAGCCCTTCCGGTGACCCTGTCGCCTATCTTGTCCGCGGGGCGGTCATAGCGCTTCGTTCGGAAGAAGCTTCAAAAATCATAATTGAAGCCATATAGAATCAGAGAATTTCCGGGATATGGGAGGCATGAATGCGATGGGCCTTACAGTTCAGTCAACGGGAAGCTGGGTTCTTGACAATCCGCTTCAAATCATAAAATCAAGTCCTGATGAGAAAATCATAGCCCTTGCAGGCAATCCCAATGTGGGAAAAAGCACGGTATTCAACGGACTGACCGGCATGCGCCAGCATACGGGAAACTGGCCCGGGAAAACCGTATCAATCGCCCAGGGCCGTCTCACCCATAAGGGTACCCGGTTCATTCTCGTGGACATTCCGGGTACCTATTCACTGATGGCCAACTCCGTGGAAGAGGAAGCGGCCCGGGACTTCATATGTTTCGGGAATCCCGATGCTGTCATCGTGGTGGCTGACGCCACCTGCCTTGAACGGAATCTGAACCTTATACTGCAGATTCTTGAAGTCACACCCAGAGTGGCGGTATGCGTCAATCTCATGGATGAGGCAAGGCGAAAAAAAATAAGCATCAGTCTGGAAAGACTTTCGCAGCAGCTTGGCGTCCCTGTGGCCGGGACAAGTGCAAGGAACGGAAAAGGCCTGGACGAACTCATGGATCGGGTCCTGTCGGTAATTTCCGGAAAAGTCGTAACAAATCCTCCGGTCATAAGATATCATGAGGCAGTCGAGTCTGCGGTATCAATTCTTGAAGGGCCGTTAAAACACATCTTAAACGGCAGGATAAATCCAAGATGGACAGCATTGAGGCTTCTGGAAGGCGATAAAAAGCTGCTCGGGGCTCTCAGGGACTATCTGGGCTTTGATCCGCTGGGCGACAGGACCGTTGCCGAAAGCCTTGAAAAAGCCAGAAAAAACCTTTTGGCTGCCGGAATCACCCCCGAACTTTTCAGGGATGTTATTGTGTCAGGCATTGTCAAAAAAGCGGAGCAGATAAGCCGAAGTGCCGTTACCTTTGAAAGGGCCGATTACAACATTAGGGACAGGAAAATAGACCGGATACTCATGTCCCGGATTTACGGCATACCCATCATGATTGGCCTTTTAGGCGTGATTCTCTGGATTACGATTGCGGGAGCAAACTATCCTTCCTCGCTTCTTGCGGAAGGCCTTTTCTGGATTGAGGATCGGCTTACTGACCTGTTTCTGCTTCTTGGAGCACCCAACTGGCTGCACGGCCTTCTGGTCGAGGGCATGTACAGGACGCTGGCATGGGTGGTTTCGGTCATGCTGCCTCCCATGGCCATCTTTTTCCCGCTCTTTACGCTTCTTGAGGACCTGGGATACCTGCCCAGGGTGGCCTTCAACCTGGACAACTTTTTCAAAAAGGCCTGTGCCCACGGCAAACAGGCCCTTACAATGTGCATGGGATTCGGATGCAACGCGGCTGGAATCGTGGGCTGCCGCATCATTGATTCCCCGCGCGAAAGGCTGGTTGCCATCATAACCAACAATTTTGTGCCGTGCAACGGACGGTTCCCCACCCTCATTGCCATCATCACCATGTTTTTTGCCGGAATGTTTCACGGCCCTTTTCAGACTGTTGTCTCAGCACTCATGCTTACCGGACTTATCGTTCTGGGGGTGGTCATGACCCTTCTGATATCGCGGATACTTTCAAAAACCATACTCAAAGGCCTTCCTTCCTCCTTCACCCTTGAGCTTCCGCCATACCGAAGGCCGCAGATAGGAAGGATAATAGTCCGCTCAGTCTTTGACAGGACCCTGTTCGTGCTTGGAAGGGCCGTCATGGTGGCGGCACCGGCAGGCCTCATCATCTGGCTGATGGCAAATGTACACGTGAGCGGCATGAGCCTTCTTTCACACTGTGCGGGATTTCTGGACCCCTTTGCGAGACTCTTCGGCATGGACGGCTACATAATCATGGCATTCATACTTGGTTTTCCGGCAAACGAAACGGTAATTCCGATACTGATAATGAGCTATATGGCAGAAGGGAGCATGATGGAATTCGAAAGCCTGGCAATGCTCCGCGAGCTGCTTGCAGCCAACGGATGGACCTGGCTCACGGCCGTATGCGTGATGCTGTTTTCCATAATGCACTGGCCCTGCAGCACAACATGCCTGACCATCAGGAAGGAAACAGGAAGCTGGAAATGGGCTCTTGTTTCGTTCCTTGTTCCGACCGTTACAGGCTTTCTGACTTGCTTTGCCGTGGCCGGAATCGTGCGGATTTTAGGCCTTGCCTGATTTCAAATTAAACCGGAACGTCCTGGAAATTTTTGTCCAGGTTCTTTTTTTCATATTGCCATTAATGAAAGGTCCGGCCCAGATATTTGAAAATAATCGCCGAATCAAAAGGACATGCTAAGAATAAGGCGATTTGTCGGCAGATTTCGCCGTTTGTCGCCGGTTTTATCAATGCTGAAAGGGGGGTAGCTTGGTTGTTTAGATGGGTTGTAGCCTTTTTTGTTCTGGCCGTCATATCCGCCCTGTTCGGATTCGGACTGATCGCCAACATGTCTTTTGAGATAGCCAAAATATTGTTCTACGTATTTCTGGTGCTTGGCGTACTCAGCCTCATTTTCGGAAGTCGTATGTTCGGCGGCAGGAATGACGAGGCAAAAACGGATGATATGCGTGAGTAACTGAATCTGACGGGAGGTGCCGGCAAATTGGCAGGCAATAAAAACATGAAAGCAAGAAACATGTCCGTTCCGATAGAAAAGCATGATACCGCCGCATGGGCCAATATAGAAAGGACAAGGCCCGTGTCACGGGTAACCGAGCCCGGTGAACAGCAGGTAAGGAATGCCAAGGATTATGTGGACGCAAACCAGAAGTAAGAAACTGCTTTCCTGATTGATTTTTAAGGCGGGTGCCTCAAACTGTTTTTGAGACGCCCGCCCATATCCTGAAGTCAGTTCTCAGTATGTTCCAGCCTGTAGACATACCAGTCCTCGTTCCCCAGCTTATTCAGGAAATCGGCCTCAATGCCTTCATAATAATATTCCCGCTCTACTTTGTCCCACTCATCGATGCGTTTGAAATAAGTGCTGCCGTCTTTTTGTTCAAGCTTAATGAAATTTTCCTGCATCATTTTGCCTTTTCTGTCTTTGGAATGAACAGCTAATCACCACAAGAGAACCATTTTTTACATTTGAAACATCCATTTCTGTTTTCCTGGCTTTGTACAGCGGGCCGAGAATCATCATTCGATATATCGTATATTTCAGACGACATAATGCCCATTCTTGGTTGCACAGGACGCCCGGAATCGTAATAGAAGTTACATTCATAGAAAACCGGGGCAACGAAATTGGCCGTCAACTCATTGGAGGGGGTTTTATTCCTTTGGCCGGAAATCAGCAGGATTGCCAACCATATCAGCATGAGAATTCATATTATTACTATTACGATTTTCAATTTCTTACTCATTATGTACCACCAATTTCTATTTATTTCCTTTATATTTTTTGTATCATTTTAATTTAATCCTTTCTATATTGCAACAAATGATGTTCAAAATGTAACAAACGCAGAAAGCCACAGAGTCCAACGGTTCTAACGGCTAAATCAATACTCATGCTGAAAACATGCATTGATGCAAATCATGAAAGGCCGGAAAAAAAAGGCCTGGCTTTGGTTGAATTCAAAGCCGGGCCACTTCAGTCGGCTAACTTTAATGAATCCTTTTTCTGCCAGGCAGGCAGCAGTTCATTCTGAAAAAGCCATTTCATTATTCGGGCTTCTCTTCCACGGCAACCGCCGGCACGTCTGCAAGGCGTTTATAGGTTTCATAGCGTTCCTTCGCATGCTTTTCGGATATTTCGAACATCTGCTGAGCTATATCCGGGAACACGTTGAAGAGTGATTCATATCTTATTTCGCCGTGGAGGAAGTCCTGATACGACAATTTAGGCCCTTTTGAATCAAGCTGGAACGGATTCTTGCCCTGCTTCCTGAGGGCTGGATTGTACCTGTAAAGATGCCAGTAGCCTGACTCAACGGCAAGCTTTTCCTCCTCGATGCTGCAGCCCATGCCCTTTCTGATTCCGTGGCTGACGCAGGGAGCATAGGCTATTATAAGCGAAGGTCCCGGATAGCTCTCCGCCTCGGTGATGGCCCTTATTGTCTGGTTCATGTCGGCACCCATGGCTATCTGGGCAACATATGCATAACCATAGCTCATGGCCATCATGCCCAGGTCCTTTTTCCGCATCCTCTTGCCTGCCGCCGCAAACTTCGCCACTGCCGAGGCCGGAGTGGACTTGGACGCCTGCCCGCCTGTATTTGAATATATCTCGGTATCCATTACAAACAGGTTCACGTCGTCGCCCATGGCAAGGACGTGGTCCAGGCCGCCGAAACCGATGTCATAAGCCCACCCGTCACCGCCGATTATCCAGAAGGACCTTTTTACCAGGAAGTCCTTTTTCTCCATTATCTCCTTCAGTACCGGGTCCTTCCTGCGGCAGCCCTGAATGGCCTCGATCACAGCCTGAGATGCCTCTCTTGACGCCTCACCGTCGTCTTTTGCGTCAAGCCATTTTGTGAAGGCGCTTTTTACGTTGTCAGGAAGGTCGGTCTTAAGGGCCTCCCTCATAAGGTCGGCCAGTCTCTCGCGAATTTGCCTTACGCCGAGATACATGCCGTATCCGTATTCCGCGTTGTCTTCAAACAGAGAGTTGGCCCAGGCAGGTCCTCTGCCCGATGCATCGGTGGCATAGGCAATGGACGGGGCGCTGGCTCCCCAGATGGACGAGCATCCGGTGGCGTTGGCTATCATCATGCGGTCACCGAAAAGCTGTGTGAGAAGGCGGATATACGGCGTCTCTCCGCACCCTGGGCATGCGCCGTTGAATTCGAGAAGCGGCCTTGCAAACTGGCTGCCCTTTACCGTCTTCGGATTCATCACATGGCCCTTTGGCTTAAGTGTCATGGCAAATTCCCAGTTTTCGGCCTGTGCCGCAATTTCCTGCTCGGCGGGCATCATGACAAGAGCCTTACCCTTTGCGGGACATACATTGGCGCAGTTGGAACACCCTGTGCAATCGAGGGGTGATACCTGGATGCGGTACTGGTATTTCTCAAGCCCCTTCCCTGTCGCCTGCTTGGTCTTGAAGTTTTCAGGCGCACGTGCCATCTCCTCCTCATCCAGAAGGAACGGCCTTATGGTGGCATGGGGGCATATATAGGAACACTGGTTGCACTGTATGCACTTTTCTATCTGCCACTGGGGTATCATGACGGCTATGCCGCGCTTTTCATATGCGGTGGTTCCAAGCGGCCATGAGCCGTCCTCCATGCCCCTGAAGGCGCTTACCGGAAGCTCGTCGCCCTCCATTCTTGACATCACCCTGTGGACCCTTCTGATGAATTCAGGCTCCTCCTTGACGGGAACTTCTTCATCCTCGGCATCCTTCCAGGATTCGGGGACCTTTACCTCGACGAGCCTCTCAATTCCCATATCCACCGCCTTTTTGTTCATGTCCACTATCTTCTGGCCCTTTTTGCCGTACATCTTTTCAATCATTTCCTTGAGGTACCTTACCGCATCATCTACGGGAATGATGTTGGTCAGTCTGAAGAAGGCGGCCTGCATTATCATGTTTATCCTGTTGCCGAGGCCGATTTCCCCTGCAATGCGGATGGCGTCAATAGTATAGAACTTTATGCCTTCCCTTGCTATATACCGCTTAAGGTAAGCAGGAAGTTCCCTGTCCAGTTCCTCCTCGTTCCAGGGACAGTTGAGGACGAAAGTGCCTCCGGGTTTTAATCCTTTTACAATGTCATAGTTATAAATGAATGACTTGTTGTGGCAGGCTACATAATCAGCCTTATAGACCAGATACGGGGATTTTATCGGTTTCGGCCCGAACCGCAGGTGGGAAACGGTGGTTCCTCCAGACTTCTTGCTGTCATAGGAGAAATATGCCTGGGCATAAAGATTTGTATTGTCACCGATGATTTTCACCGCGCTCTTGTTGGCACCGACAGTTCCGTCGGAACCCAGTCCGTAGAACTTGCAGCTTACGGTGCCTTCAGGCGTTGTCTCAATGGGTTCTCCTTCGGGAAGGGAAGTGCCAGTCACGTCGTCCACTATGCCTATTGTGAAATGGTCTTTCGGTATCTTCTGCATCAGGTTGCGGAATACTGCAAGAATCTGGGAAGGCCTGGTGTCCTTTGAGCCGAGCCCGTATCTTCCGCCGACGATAAGAGGCTTGTGTCCCCTGTCGTAGAACACCTTTACAACATCAAGATAGAGAGGCTCTCCGGGAGCACCAGGTTCCTTGGTCCTGTCGAGCACGGCAATGCTCTTTACCGTTCTCGGAAGCACGTCAAAGAAATGCTTTGCAGAGAACGGCCGGTAGAGCCGTACCTTTATGACGCCGCACTTTTCCCCTCTCCTGTTGAGGTAATCCACCATTTCCTCAATGGTATCGCAGACCGAGCCCATGGCGACTATCACATATTCGGCATCCCTGGCTCCGTAATAGTCAAAGGGTCTGTACAGGCGTCCGGTTATGCTGTGGATGTCCTGCATTACCCTGTCCACTATTGCGGGAACTCTTTCAAAAAACGGGTTCTGGACTTCCCTGCCCTGGAAATAGATGTCCGGATTCTGAGCTGTTCCCCTGACTTTCGGATGCTCAGGACTGAGTGCACTCTCCCTGAAGGCTTTGATGGCGTCGTAGTCCACAATTCTCTCCAGGTCTTCGTATTCGATTACGCTGATCTTCTGGTACTCGTGGGATGTCCTGAATCCGTCAAAGAAATGGATAAATGGGACTCTGGCCTTAATGGCGGAAAGATGGGCAACGCAGCCAAGGTCCATCACTTCCTGCACATTGGACGAGACCAGCATGGCCGCCCCGGTCTGGCGGCAGGCCATTACGTCCTGATGGTCCCCGAATATCGAGAGGGCATGGGTTGCTATGGCCCTGGCCGATACATGCAGCACTCCGGGCAGAAGTTCGCCAACCATTTTGTATATATTGGGTATCATAAGAAGTAGGCCCTGTGAGGCTGTGTAGGTGGTTGACAGGGCACCTGCGGCCAGGGAACCGTGAAGTGCTCCCGCGGCGCCGGCCTCTGACTGCATCTGCACCACCTTTACCGGCTGTCCGAACAGGTTTTTCTTTCCATGTGCCGACCATTCGTCAACCGTTTCGGCCATTGGCGATGAAGGTGTTATCGGATAGATAGCCGCAACTTCCGTGAAGGCGTAGGAAGCATAGGCTGCTGCCTGATTGCCATCCATCGTCTGAAACCTGGACATATAGCAAAACTCCTTTATATTTTGGATAGTGTGGTACAATAATCTAGTATTTCATTTTGTTGTTTCAATATTCACACCGCGTTTTTGTTCAAATTTAAGGCAAAACATGTAAAAAACCATTGCAACAGATATATTAGTATGTTAATATACAAACGTAAGGATAAACTATAAAGTGCAGCAGCACCTGCGGCCCTTAGGGCTGCGAATGAATGGGGAATGTGTATGAAACTTGCTTTAAGATGGTTCGGTACCGGATATGACAGCGTAACGCTGCAGCAAATCAGGCAGATTCCGGGCGTCAGGGGCGTTATAACAACGCTCTACGACATACCGGCAGGTGATGCCTGGCCCCTGGAGCGCATACGTGCCCTTAAGGATGAGGTTGAAAACCACGGCCTTCAGATATTCGGCATCGAGAGCGTTAACGTGCATGACGCTATCAAGGCCGGTCTTCCCGAGCGGGACAAGTACATAGAGAACTACATAAAGACTCTTGAAAGGCTTGGAGAATGCGGTATCCGGCTCGTCTGCTACAACTTCATGCCGGTCTTTGACTGGGTAAGGTCTGATCTTGCAAAACCGCGCGAGGATGGCTCAACGGTATTGTCTTATGATCAGAATGCCATTGACAGGATTGACCCGATGAAAATATTCAGCAAAATGGATTCCGGGTCAAACGGATACACGCTCCCAGGCTGGGAACCCGAAAGGCTGGCCAACCTGCGGGAGCTTTTCGAAATATACAGGGATGTGGACAGCGAAAAGCTTTTTCAAAATCTGGTCTATTTTCTTGAAGCAATAATGCCGACCTGCGAAAAATACGGAATAAAGATGGCAATACATCCCGATGACCCGGCCTGGCCCGTTTTCGGGCTTCCGAGAATAATCACAAACCTGGAGAATCTGACCAGGCTTTTTGAAGCGGTTGACAGCCCCTGCAACGGGGTTACCCTCTGCACCGGTTCACTGGGTTCCAATCCTGACAACAACCTGACACACATAGTAAAATCGCTGAAAGGCAGGATTCATTTTGCCCATGTAAGGAACCTTAGGTATCTGGGGCCGCGCAGATTCGATGAGGCCGCACATCCGTCCGAGGACGGGTCCCTTGATATTTTCCAAATAATGAAGACTTTTTATGATATCGGTTTTGACGGACCTTTCCGCCCTGACCACGGAAGGGCAATCTGGGGGGAAAAGGCAATGCCTGGCTACGGCCTTTTCGACAGGGCTCTGGGTGCCGCATATCTCAACGGTCTCTGGGAGGCCATAACCAAAATGTCAGAACCCGGGAAAAGGTAATTCCCATGGCGGATGGCCCGGACACGATGCCTAAGCAATGGTTGGTAACAATCAGGGGTTGTAGTATAATAAGACTGACATGTTACCATATTAGTGTTTATTCGACCAACTTTTACGTAGTGAGGAGAGATGAAATGATTTCCGGAAGACCCCTGTTTCCAAAGCATGCATCAATAAGCATCGGAGATGGTGTTTACTACAGCCTCCGCAAAAACATAATCACCCTGAACCTGAAGCCCGGTGAACCTCTTAACATCAAAACGATTTCCGAAAAGCTCAATGTAAGCAGGACGCCTGTCAGGGACGCCCTGATAAAGCTTGCAAAGGAAGGCCTGGTCGATGTCATTCCTCAGAAAGGCACCAGTGTTTCAAAGATAGACCTGAAGCGTGTTGAAGAGGAAAGGTTCCTGAGGGAAAGCCTTGAACTCAGGGCCATCGAGATTTTCATCGGCATCCAGAAGGAATCCGACATTGCCCGTATGCGGAGCGTCCTTGAGATACAGAAGGAATGCGCTGCGAAAAACGATCTTGTCGCTCTTCAGGAATATGACGATGAATTCCACAAGGTCTTCTTCACCGCTACGGAAAAGGAAACCTGCTGGGACATCATACAGAGCATGTCGGGCCATTACAGTCGCATCAGACTGATATCGCTCTTTGAAAGGCCGATAATTGACAAGGTCATCGACCAGCATGAAAAACTACTTGACTGCATTATAAGGCATGACGTGCCTGAGGCGCTTTCCGTGTTCAAGGACCACTCCTCCAGGATACTTGACGAGGAGAAAGAGCTTACCGGAAAATATCCCGAATATTTCAAGCTTCAGCCCGACAACAACTTCCTCATGCAGGATTTCCTAAGCATAATGTAAACGGGGATGAACGCATTGAAACTGAGCAACCCTGGTATTGCAGAAAGGGAAAGCTGGCTGAAATCCGGCTACAGGCTTCCGGCATTTGAGAGAAACCGTGTAAAGAAGCTGACTCTTGAAAACCCCATATGGATACATTTCGGCGCCGGCAATATTTTCAGGGCATTTCCTGCCGCACTCCAGCAGCAGCTCCTTGATACCGGCGAAAGCGACAGGGGAATCATCGTCTGCGAGGGCTATGATTATGAGATAATAGAACGGCTCTACAGGCCTTATGATGATTTGAGCCTGCTTGTCGTGCTGAATGCCGACGGAAGTACCGAGAAAAGGGTAATCGCGAGCATAATGGAATCCCTGGTGGCAGACGCTGAAAATTCCGCCGACTGGCAAAGGCTCAAAGAGATTTTCAGAAAGCCTTCCCTGCAGCTTGCGAGTTTCACCATCACCGAAAAGGGATACAGCCTTTCCGGCTCGGATGGCGGTTATTATCCCAGTGTTCTGGAAGATTTCCAAAACGGGCCTGAATCTCCGGAAAGCTTCATGGGAAAGGTTTCATCACTCTGTTATGAGCGTTACAGGGCAGGCAGGCTGCCGCTTGCATGGGTGAGCATGGACAACTGCTCCCGCAACGGTGAAAAGATTCAGAACGCCATAAGGACTTTTGCCGTTGAATGGGCAAAGCGCGGTCTTGTCGATTCAGGTTTTCCTGATTACGTGGATAATCCCGAAAAAACATCCTTCCCATGGAGCATGATTGATAAAATCACTCCGCGGCCCGATCCGGCCATAAAGGCAATGCTTGAGAGCGAAGGCTTCGAGGACACTGAAATCATTTGCACCGCCAAAAAGACTTATGCCGCGCCGTTTGTGAATTCGGAAAGGCCCCAGTACCTTGTCATCGAGGATGCATTCCCGAACGGGCGGCCCCCGCTGGAAAAAGCCGGGGTAATATTCACGGACAGGGAGACTGTAAACCTTGCGGAAAGGATGAAAGTCTGCACATGCCTTAACCCGCTGCATACAGCCCTGGCAATGTTCGGCTGCCTCCTCGGATATACATCCATTTCTTCCGAAATGGAAGATCCGCTTCTCAGGAAGCTTGTTGAAAAAATAGGCTACGATGAAGGGCTTCCTGTGGTGACCGACCCGGGCATCATAAAGCCTGAGGATTTCCTGAAAGAGGTCATCGAAGTGCGGCTTCCCAACAAATACATGCCCGACACGCCCCAGCGCATCGCCACAGATACTTCCCAGAAAATCCCGGTCCGCTTCGGCGAAACCCTCAAAGCCTACATGGAGCATCCTCAAAAAAAAGCTTCAGAGCTTACATACATCCCTCTGGTCTTTGCAGCCTGGCTGAGGTATCTCATTGGAATTGACGACCGGGGACTGCCGTTTGAGCCCAGCCCTGATCCGCTGCTGGATTACCTCAGAAAGCACCTGGAAGGCGTTTCGCTTGGCTGCCCCGGGCCTTTTGAAGAAAGGCTCGGACCAATACTTTGCGATGCGAGATTTTTCGGAGTAAGCCTTTATGATGCCGGACTGGCCGAAAAGGTAGTGGACTTTTTCACCCGGATGGTTTCAGGCACAGGTGCGGTAAGAGGGCTTCTTTCAAGTCTGCTTGCCGATTGAACAGTGAACGGTTTTTCGTCATATCCAGCTTCTTAATCTGCCAGGGAGTGATTGGCATGGGCCGGTTTATCCATGAAGATTTTCTGCTTCAGAATGAAACTGCAAGGATTCTCTATCATGAGTATGCGGAGAACCTTCCGGTCATAGACTTCCACTGCCATCTTGACCCGAAGGAAATTGCTGAAGACAAAAGGTACGGCAGCATCACGGATCTGTGGCTTTCCGCTGACCATTACAAATGGCGTGCCATGAGGGCAAACGGCGTTGAAGAAAAGTATATAACGGGAAACGCTCCTGATAAGGAGAAATTCCTCAAATGGGCGGAGACCGTGCCGTACCTCATCGGCAATCCCCTCTATCACTGGACACATCTTGAACTCAAGCGTTATTTTGATATAGACATGCTTCTCGGGCCGGATACCGCCGACGAAATCTGGGAAAGCTGCAACAGGAAACTCAGCCTCCCCGGCTTTTCGGCCCGGAATCTTATAGAAAAGTCCAATGTGGAGGTACTCTGCACCTGCGACGACCCTGCCGATTCTCTGGAATTTCACATGCAGACAAATAAGGATACGTCATTCAAAGCGAAAATTCTGCCGTCGTTCAGGCCCGACCGTGCCTTAAACATAGAAAAACCCGGATTTAGGGAGTATGTCGAAAGGTTGTCGGAAGCTTCAGGGATAACAATAAAAGGTTATTCCGACTATCTTGCAGCTCTGGACAGCAGGATTGCATATTTCCATGAAAACGGGTGCAGGCTTTCGGACCATGCGCTGGAGCCACCCGTGTTTGTACCGGGCACTGAAAGGGAAGCGTCTGAAATTTTCAGAAAAGCTATGGACGGCAAAAAGCTCACCGAGCATGAGAGTGCCCTTTTCAGAACCAGGATGATGCTTTTTCTGGGCTCCCGGTATGCCGAACTGGGATGGACAATGCAGCTCCATATAGGCACTCTGCGCGACGTCAATACTTTAATGACCGGAAAGCTCGGTCCGAACTCGGGGTTTGACATGATGTCGGACTATTCCTTCGCGCAGCCGCTGGCCGGATTCATGGACACCCTTGAAAAAAACGGACTGCTTTCGAGAACAATACTTTACGTTATAAATCCCTCCGGTAATGAGATGATAACCACGCTGGCAGGAGCATTTCAGGGTGGCGGCATACCCGGGAGGGTTCAGGTCGGAGCCGCCTGGTGGTTCAACGACAATATCAACGGGATGATACGCCAGATGACTGCACTGGCCGGCATGGGACTTCTGCGCAGGTTTGTCGGAATGGTGACCGATTCAAGAAGTTTTCTCTCCTTTGTCAGGCATGAATACTTCAGAAGGGTTCTCTGCAGCATGCTGGGAAGTTGGGCCGAAAAGGGCGAGGTTCCTGACGACATGGAACTTCTTGGGGCTATGGTGCAGGATATAGCATACTACAATGCAAAACGGTACTTTGAGTTTCCGGAATCCCGGATTCGGCCGCAGCAGCCCGCAGCGGCGACTGAACTTCAGTGAAGCAAAAAGACTCCCGTCACGGTGGACGGGAGTCCTATTTTTTCCTTCCTATTTCGTGGCAGCTGCAAAAGCCGGAACTTTTTCCTCCATGCATTCCCGGTCTTCCTCCACGCGGTATATGTTTCCCTCGAAATTCTTCAGAATCATGCCGTTTTCAGTCTCTGCAACGCAGTAATTGGGAAGCAGCGGAATCTTGCCGCCTCCGCCCGCCACATCAATCACATAAAGCGGGATGGCAAATCCCGAAGTGTATCCGATGAGTTGTTCCAGTATCTCTATTCCCTTTCTTACAGATGTTCTGAAATGCTGGATTCCGCGTGAATAATCGCAGTGATAGAGGTAATAGGGACGAACCCTGTTCTTCACCAGCAGGTGGAAGAGATTCATAAGAATTTCAGGCGAATCATTGACTCCTTTAAGAAGGACCGTCTGATTTCCCAGCGGTATTCCCGCATCAGCCAGCCTTGCCAGGGCTCTCTCCGATTCGGGCGTGATTTCTCTGGGATGATTGAAGTGTGTATTTATCCAGAGCGGATGATATTTCTTCAGTATGTTCACAAGCGATTCGGTTATTCTCTGGGGCAGAACCACCGGTGTTCTGGTGCCTATTCTTATAACCTCCACATGCGGAATAGACCTTACCGCACCCAGAATCCGGTCCAGTTTCTCATCGCTCAGCGTGAACGGGTCTCCGCCGGATATAAGCACGTCACGCACCTCATCGTGTCTTCTGATGTACTCAATGCCGTTCCTGATATCTTCGTCGGTAATGGCCGCATTCCTGTCGCCCACCTTTCTTTTCCGTGTACAGTGGCGGCAGTATGTGGAACATTCCAGCGTAACCAGGAACAGAACCCTGTCGGGATAGCGGTGCACTATGGCGGGCATTGGAGAATAGGCTTCCTCCCTGAGGGGATCCTCCATCTCCCCTTTGCCGCAAATGAGTTCACGTTCGTCGGGAATGCACTGCATCCTTATTGGGTCATTTTCATCGTTCCAGTTGATGAGGGATGCATAGTAGGGAGTTACAGCCATCGGGAAAACTTCGGTTACTTCAGAAATGATTTTTTCATCAGCGATGCGGGATCTGATCGGCCCCGGCAGTTCTGCCGCAGACGTGATCCTGTTCTTCAGCTGCCACTTCCAGTCAGACCAACATACACCGGCCCCCCCAGGTTCAGGAGGCTCAGCATTGGGACATTCACTGTTATTATCCATTTTGAAGACCCCTTATCAATTGATAGTTTTCAGGCAGCATTGGGCCGTAGGAAGACTCAATGTCCCTTTGAATTCCTCTAAAGTATGAGCCACACAATCCCATTTGTAAATACCGGTAAAATACCGATTCTATTCTTTATGCCCCGTTTCGGCTCATGTCTCTCCATAACGGGTGCATATTAACTTTTTTCCCGGCTTATTGCCGTTTTTCTGCCCTTTCCATAGCCGAATCAATTATCATGCGTATGAGTTCCCTGTAAGAAATTCCGTAAAACCTGCAGATAAACGGCAGGTCAGAGCGTACCGGGTTCAGCCCTGCCAGCGGATTTATCTCGAGAAATTCCGGGTTTCCTTCTTCATCCATGCGGAAGTCGATGCGGCCGCAATCCCTGCACCCCAGGCCCTTCCAGGCCTTGAGCGCAAGAGTTCCGCATTCCCTCAGAATTTCATCGTCAGCCTTCCGGTATGTCACACGCTTTTCGAAGTGTTCCTTGTTGTCGTAGGAATAGATTGGGCTGTCCGATTTGTCATTAATCAGAACCTCAATTGCACCTATAATCCTGGCTTTTTCTCCCGTACCTATAATACCAACGGTAAATTCCCTGCCCGGAAGGTATCTTTCCACCAGAACAGGCTCCCTGAATCTGGCCAGAAGCTCACGGCAGACCCTTTTCAGTTCCTGTCTGCCTTCGATAAGCGATGAAACGCTGACACCCTTGCTGGTCCCCTCGGCAACGGGTTTTGCGAAAAGCGGAAACGGCAGATTAATTTCATCAATGTCATTTTCGTTTTCAATTACGGCAAATTCGGGAGTCGGGATACCCAGATCCCTAATTATTCGTTTTGTAAGCGCCTTGTTCAGAGTGAGAGCCATGACAGCGGGGTCAGAGAAGGTATAAGGTATGCCGTACGCATCCAGAAGTGCGGGAACCTGTGCCTCCCGCCCCATTCCGTACACACCTTCGCATATATTGAAAACCAAATCCCATCTTCCGCCTTCGGAAAGCCGCCCGACAAGCGCCTTCACGTTTCCTATCCTGTCTGTCCCGTAACCCAGTTCGTTCAGTGCGGATTCAATGCCTGATATGGTTTCCTCACGGTCAAATTCAGCAGCCTCTTCCATGCTGAAACCTTCCTTCAGGTAGTCGTCCATCAAATCGTAAGTCATTCCGATTACCATTTCTCTTCCGCTCCCTTTGCAGCCATATCCATGGCTTTATAATACACATACACTCTACATCAACAGGATTTGGTTTTCTATGGACAATTGCGCATATTTCAGGAATATATGAAGAATTTTTTAGTATGTTTTTCAGAAGCTCAAAAGTTTGTTGCAATCACCGGATTGATTTTTGCTGCCTTATGCTGTATAATCCCTTTTGTCGGGATTTTAGCTCAGCTGGGAGAGCACTACACTCACATTGTAGGGGTCACTGGTTCGAGTCCAGTAAGTCCCACCAAAAACCCCTTGGAACCGATGTTCCAGGGGGTTTTCATATTGCGTTTTAATGGTTTGCGGCATATGCTGCTTATTGCACCTTAAACCTGCTGATTGAATTATTGAGGGTCATGGCAATCTTTTCAAGCTGTTCCGCATACTTTGACAGCTGCTCGATGCTGGCAAGCTGCTCCTCTGATGAAGCCGTCACTTCCTCTGTTGAAGCGGCAATCTGCTGGGATACCGAGGATATGTTCTGGATGGCCAGCAGGGTATCCGATTTGTAGGTGTCCATGTCCGCTATGATGTCAAGGATGTTTTCAACCTTTTTCGCCAGCTGCTCCATGGCGGCGGAAATCCTGTTGAATGTCTCCGTGGTGTCTGTAACCGCCTTGTTCTGGGATTCAATAATATCATTTGCAGAAAGGGCCCGCTTCGCCACAACGGCAGTCTGGTTCCGGTTGTTCTCAATAATTTTGGCAATCTCGGCAGTGGCATTTACGGACTGTTCCGCCAGTTTCCTTATTTCATCGGCAACAACTGCAAATCCTCTGCCTGCATCTCCGGCCCTGGCCGCTTCTATCGCGGCATTCAGTGCAAGCAGATTGGTCTGGTCCGCAATCTGGTCTATAACCTCTATGATGTTGCCTATGGATTTGGAGTTTTCATCCAGCGTCTGAATGTCCGAAATGATTCCCTGGGTTATCTCGGTGCTCTCCTTCGATGCTTTTTCAAGGTTCTCTACCGTTGACAGGCCAAGCTTTGTAAGCTGTGCTGTCTCCGATGTGAATTCTCCTATTTCTCTTGCATACTCTGAAACGGCATTTATCTTGTCGCCCAGATCGCTCATCTTCTTGTTGCACTGTTCTGCTTCATTGGCCTGGTCAGCGGCTCCCGTAGCTATTTCCTCCACGGCTTTTGCGACCTCGCGGGCAACCACGGCCGCTTCTTTGGATGTATCAGCTATCGTCTTGGCCGATTCGCTGACATTACTTGCAGATTCGGACACATTCGATATCATGCCCCTCATGTGATTCAGCATTCGGCTGAATGATCCAGCCAGTATGCCGAATTCATCCCTTCTCCTTCTGTTATAGCTTACTGTCAGATCACCTTCGGCAGCCTTGTTGGTCAGTTCCACGATACCATTCATGGCCCTGCCTACACTTACAACCATGAAAAAGCCCACAAGTATGGCAAACACTATTACAACCGCGGTAATCATGAATGTGGCATTGCGTATGCTTGAAGCCATAGAATAGAAGTTGGAAACCGGTGCAAGCCCTATCAGCACATACCCTGTAGTTCCGACCTTACTGTACAGTGCCAGATGTTCCTCGCCCCTGTAGTAAGCTGTTCCCGAACCTGTGCTGTCTTCACGGGAAACCATCTCGTTGTAGAAACTGGTATTTATCACTTGAGCTACGGCTTCAGAAGTATCAATAATCTGGCTGGCGTTGTCCACGACGCGTAATGCAATATCTTTCCGGTCCGGGCTGATAAGATGAAGTTCGCTGTTTTCGCCGAGAGTAACGTTATTCATCGAATCGCTTACGAGATTCCGCTTTACTGTGAAAACCAGAAGCCCTTTTGCTTCCTTCGTGGAAGGATCCTTGACAAGCCTTACCAATGCCATTGCGTAATCAAGCCCTTCCACCTGGTTCTCCAGTTCATAAACCGAACCTCTCCAGAACGGCACGACATCCTTTTGTTTTGCCAGAGTCATAAGCTGCCCGTTTCCTATGTTTTTCAATGCATTCTGGTCTATTTTCCGGCTTGATGCGGACAACGGCATTTTGCCGTCAATCAGCAGGATAATATCGTCGATAAATGAGTTCTCGCGGCTTATGCTTTTCATAAGAGTGTCTACTTCGTATCGCAGAGAAGCATCATCCGTCGGAGAAGCAACATAGGAGTTAAAATTCGCATCCTTAAAGATCTGGCTGCAGCCCTGGGAAACGTTCTGCATCGCCAGCTGTATGTATTTGCTGGTCTGATTGACCACTTCAGTCATGGAATCCTGTGCCGTCTGTCTGATGGATTGGTAAGCACTGTTATATGAGAATAAACCAAGGAAAAAGATGGGTAGCACCATTATTGCAACTGCTGCTATGAGCCTGGTCCTTATGCTGTAAAGCCAATGCGATTTTGTTTTTGGGGACTGAACGCTGGATTCGTTCTGTTGGAGCTTGTTGTCAGCCTTTTTGACCCTTTTTCTGATTTTTAATTTTTTAGTCCGGTCTGAAAATGATTTCTGACCAAAGCGTCCGAACTTGAGTTTCATGCTGATTCAACCCGCTTCCTCTCTATTTTGATGTCAAAATATAAGAGCATTATATCTTTTACCACCGTTTGCAGGCTGCGAATCAAAAACCTAATTCATTCCCTATACCTGTTGATAGTCCGGCAATAAGGGTTAAACCGAAAGCATACAGTACATTGTTCCGGCCAATATTCACGATTCCGCCCCCTCGCAGAACCGCGCCGCCTGCCTGAAACCGGCAGTGTAAATTCAGGTACAATACCTGTTTCATACTGATTCTAATGCCTTGATTTTCCCATCGAATATTCCGCAAGAAGCTTCTGCTTCGTTTCCCACAGCGGATAGGACAGGTCCACATAATACCTGTGCGGATTCTCAAACCTCTTTACCTCGTCCCAGAGGGTATCCACCTGCTCCAGGCAGTACCTGCGTATTTCTTCAAGGGACGGGCTTTCGTATACGCACCTTCCCTTGATGAATATGGGCTCAAGAAGCTTCCTGGCCCTGAAATTAACAAGGGTCTTGCGCTTCCATGTAAAGTCGGGATGGAATATCTCATAGGGTTTTGAATCATCTATCACTTCGTCGTGATTGGTCAGGACATCGGCCAGCGCCTTTCCGCTTTCCCTGTCGTACAGGCGCCATACCTGCTTGAACCCTGGATTTGTTATCTTCTCCACATTTTCGCTCACTTTGATTTTAGGTATGACTTTGTCGCCGTCGATTATCGCAGCAAGCTTGTAAACCCCGCCGAAAACAGGTTCCGACCTTGACGTAATCAGGCGCTCGCCCACACCGAAAACATCCACCTGTGCTCCCTGCACCAGGATATCCTGGATGATATACTCATCAAGGGCATTGGACGCGAAAATCTTGCAGTCAGGGAAACCCGCCTCATCAAGCATCTTTCTTGCAGCCTTTGACAGGTATGTGATGTCTCCGGAATCAATACGAATCCCTTTCGGCCTGTATCCCATCGGAACAACCACTTCGTTGAATGTGCGGATGGCATTGGGCACACCTGATTTCAGGACATTGTAAGTATCAACCAGCAGCACACAGTTATCCGGGTATAACCTCGCATAGGCATTAAATGCCTCAAGTTCGGAGTCAAACATCTGAACCCAGCTGTGGGCCATGGTCCCGAGGGCCGGAATGTTGAACTCCCTTTCGGTAATGGTGCATGCCGTCCCTATGCAGCCGCCTATATATGCCGCCCTGGCCCCGTAAATGGCGCCGTCATATCCCTGCGCCCTTCGTGAGCCGAATTCCATGACCGGCCGCCCCTTTGCGGCGCGCACAATCCTGTTGGCCTTGGTGGCGATAAGGGACTGATGGTTTATCGTAAGCAATATCATGGTCTCAAGAAGCTGTGCCTGGATAACCGGTCCCTTCACTGTCACTATGGGCTCATTCGGGAATATGGGAGTTCCCTCCGGCACCGCCCATACATCACAAGTGAATTTGAAATTTCTGAGATAGTCCAGGAAATCCTCGCTGAATCCCTTGCCGCGCAGGAACTCAATATCTTCGTCCATGAATTTCAGATTCTTCAGGTAGGATATGAGTTGCTCGACGCCCGCCATGATGGCGAAGCCGCCGTTATCGGGAACCTTCCTGAAAAACATGTCAAACACTGCAATTCTGTCACCAAGGCCGTTCTGCAGATATCCGTTGGCCATGGTGAGTTCGTAGAAATCGGTAAGCATGGTTAGATTATTGTTGTCCAGCATTCTGTCCATAATTTACGCCTCTTTTCATTTCATTCATACGGTTATTTTTTCAACCACCTCAACGCCATTTCCCAGCATGCTGTACAAAGCCACACAGTTCATAAGCATTCTGTCATGGGAACCCAGGTCATATGTATCCACCGCGTTTACAGGAACAATAACCCGTACTTTTTTGTCCTGCCTGTTAAACCATGTTTTAAGGGTCACCGCAAACTGATGAACGCAGATGTCCGTGCAGACTCCGACAACTATGAACCGGTCAACGGCCGGGTTATCTTCAAGCCATTCGAGGAACTTCGGTTCATGGAACCCGTTTGTCGAATTTTTCGGTATAAGCATGAAATCAGCGGCAGCCTTCAGTTCATCCACAACCTCGCTTTCCGTCGACCCTGCAAGGCAATGGACGGGATAGGAGTCGAATTCGGGTGATGCCTTCGTGTGGGTGTCGGCAAAAGCGATTATAGGAATGCCTTTCTCACTGCAAAGCTTCATGAGCCCCGAGATTTCCGGTATTATGCTTTCTGCATACTCGCTCTTCAAGGCTCCTTCACGGACAAAGCCGTTTATCATGTCGACCACTACAAGGGCGGTTCTTTCAGGGTCAAGCCCGGATATCTTAAGTTCAGGCAGCCTGCTAAGTTCCTCGCATATACTGCTCAGCGCTTCAGACATCTTTTCCTCAAACTGTTTCCTGTCACCGAACATCATCACAGCATCTCTCCTTTCCCTGCCTGTATGAACAGTCAGAATTCCTGACGATATGTGTAAAGCTTTGAGGGCCTGTGTCCTGCCGATTTCCTGTAGCGGTTTGTCTCCTGAACCCTGTCGGCTATCTTCCGTCTGAAGTTGGCCTTGATGAGCTCCCTGTCCAGAATCACTTCGTATACCTGCTGCAGCTCTGTCAGTGTAAAATAGCGCGGCATGAGACTGAATGCGATATCAGTGTATTCAACCTTGTTCCTGAGCCTCTCTATGCCGTAGGCAATGATTCTGGCATGGTCAAAGGCTATTCCTCCCGAGTCTTCGATTCCGGTTTCCCATCTCCCCAGTCTTCCGTCGGTCCTGAAGGTATGCCTGAGCACCGCTGAGAGAGTTATGTCCCCGTCACGGAGCGTAAGCCTGCTGAAGCGTTCAAGGGTCCTGTCATCCCCCTCCATGGTCCTTTCTTCCTTGAACACCCTGTAGGTTACCGTAAACCATCGTGCATCATCGGCATCGTCGCTGGCCCTGATTTTCAGATTGGAGCTGTCTGTCAGCGACAGGTATGATGTGCTTATAACCCGTGTCCTTGGGTCGCGGTTGGGGTCACCCCAGGTATAAAGCTGCTCGAGATAAACATTTTCGATGCCCGTTTCTTCCTTCAGTTCACGGTAGGCCGCTTCCTCCAGGCTCTCGTTCATCTTCACAAAACCGCCCGGAAGAGCCCATTGCCCTATAAATGGATGGTCCGCCCGTTTTATCATCAGAAGTTTAAGGGCTTTCCCGGGAAGCTTTCTGTAATTGTCGCTCTCCACGTCGGTTACCGTGAAGATGAGCATGTCGACCGTCACAGAAGGTCTTTCATACTTACCCGGGTCATACCGGGCCAGGTACTCCTCTTCCGTCAGTCCCATCCTGTTTCGAAGCTGTTCATGGCTCATTACTCGGCAACCCCTTTTTGTTATTATTATGATGATAATATCAATTTATTATTATCATTATAGTACCACGCAGTTATCTTATCAATAGTTTTCTTTGAGTGATGTATATTTTTGTATATGCTGTTTAAATTTAAGCTTTGGTTCCGACCTGTTCCGGCAATAATGCCGCATATCCGTGTTCAGAATCAGATATTGACATGTGGTACTGAGGAAGCCTCCGGAGCTCATGATTCCGTGTCTGTCAGGTAAATCATCAGGGACAAAATCGGACCGGGCTGGGACAGGTTCATGAAAGCCGCCGCAGAACTCAAAGCCAGGGGTTACGGTATTGTATCCGGATATGAAGATATCTGGCCGGCCGTGAATGGCAGAGCCGGCACTCCCTGGATTGTAGACGGGAAACTGCATATTAATCCAGTGCGCGAGGATTTTCCTGACCTTGCAAAAGCTCTTCACGACAACGGATACACCAACGGCACAACGTCCTGGACCGATGAATGGTATGCAGACATGAAGGATGCCGGTCAAAGGAAAACCTTTTGATTTCTGGGGCCGTCCTGGTTTGTAAACTACGTTCTTAAGCTAAACTGCGGCGGGAATAAAGCCGGAGAGGGAACATACGGAGACTGGGCCGTATGCGAGCCGCCTTCGGGCTTCTTCCGGCTCGGTGCCTGGGTTTTGCCAACAAGGATTCACCCTGTAAGGAGGCAATTGGCGAGAACATCAGGTGGATTACCCTTGACAGTTCCGAGAATGGTTTTCAGTATTCCTTAGCCAACGGCACATATAACAACGGCGTGCAGGATGCGGCAGCATCTGGGACTGTCATGAGGAAGGTTTCCGGGGCAACGGATTTTCTCTGCGGTCAGGATATGTTCAGTGTGTTTGACAGGGCCGCAAGACTTGCAAAAAGCAGTAGTATCAGCATACCGGAGTATGACGTGCGGATAGGCAATTACTGGCTTGAACAGGTACGTGAATATGCTGAAGGCCTAAAGACACGGCAGCAGGCAATTGAAGATTTCAAGAAACAGGTAAAGGATGAACTTAATATTTCGGCTGAATGATGGCTTAAGTTTTCTCCTGCATGCTGCTCATGCTGTAACAGACTTGTCCAATAAGGCATAAGATGTAGCAGAAATCTCTATTGCAGGAGTGAAATGAATGCGTTTGAGACAGTTCATGGACCCGCTTCCCGTGCCCAGAGTGCTCCAGCCTTTGGAAAGGTGTAAGGATAGAACATACTATGAAGTAAGGATGAAGGAGTTCTTTCACCAGTTTCACAGCCAGCTTCCTCCCACCAGAGTCTGGGGATATGAGGGACAGGTCCCCGGCCCCACGATAGAGGTTGAGGAGGGCGAATGCACACATATTCTCTGGATAAATGAGCTTCCCGACAAGCATTTCCTGCCCGTCGACAGAACGTTACATTCATCCGGGCACGACATGCCCGAGGTGCGCACCGTGGTCCATGTTCACGGAGCGCTGGTTGAGCCCGAAAGCGACGGGTATCCGGACGCCTGGTATACCAACGGCTTCGGAAAATGCGGACCGCGGTTCTCTCAAAAAGTTTACAGATACCAAAACAAACAGCGTGCTACAATGCTCTGGTATCATGACCATGCCGTAGGAATAACCCGCCTGAATGTATATGCAGGGCTTGCCGGACTGTACATTATCAAAAATGAGGAGGAACGTGCGCTCAATCTTCCTTCGGGGATCTATGAGATACCCCTTGTGATTCAGGACAAGAGCTTCAACAGCGACGGTTCCCTGTTCTATCCCACAAAACCGGATGTGACCGATCCTCCGCCTGATTTTCCCGACGTCTCCATTACGCCGGGGTTCGCAGGGGACACCATCATAGTCAACGGAAAGGCATGGCCATACCTTGAAGTTGAACCCAGGAAATACCGTTTCCGCGTTCTGAATGCGTCAAACGAAAGGTTCTACCGAATGAAACTGGACAACGGCCTGCCGTTCATACAGATAGGTTCGGACGGAGGACTTCTTCCGAGGCCTGTAACGCTCGACGAAATCACGATAGCCCCGGCGGAGCGCTGCGATATCATCGTGGATTTCTCAGGCCAGGCAGTCGGCACCTCCATTACGCTTCTGAACACGGCCAGAACCCCGTTTGACTTCGGCCAGGAGCCCGACCCGTTCACCGACGGAAGGATAATGCAGTTCAGGGTGATTGAAAAGACATCGGAGGATACAAGCTCTGTACCGCAGTTTTTGAGCCGCGTGCCAAGGCTGAGCGAAAGCGATGCTGTAAGGACAAGGGACATCTCCTTCGATGTTGCAACCGACCGCTACAACCGCACTCTGTTCCTGCTGAACAACCGTGATTACATGGACGGTGTTGCCGAAAGCCCGGCTGCAGGGGAAACCGAATGCTGGCGGCTCATAAATCCGGGCCTTGGCGTTCATCCTTTCCATATTCACCAGATTCAGTTCCAGGTCCTTGACAGGATACCTTTTGACACTGCCACCTATACGCGGACCGGACATATAAGGTACACCGGCGAACCTGAACTGCCTCTTCCCGGTGAGCGTGGCTGGAAGGATACGGTACAGGCCTATCCCGGGTATGTGACGCGCCTCATAATGCGTTTCGGGCCCTACACCGGAAGGTATGTCTATCACTGCCATATCCTGGAACACGAGGATCATGATATGATGCGCCCCTTCGATGTTGTGGAGCGCAGAACTCCGCCCAGGGCAGGAAGCTGCGAATAGATTCGGACGCAATCAGAATGAGGAAGGAGAGGCACGACATCAAAGGCCAGCCTCTCCTTCCCCATCTTTCGCACCCAAAAGTTTTGCCCCCCAAAGCCGGTGCGCTACTGATATGGTAAATTACGCAGTTTTTATAAATTGGACGCGCATTCATCTGAACAGCGCTGCAAGCTTCCGCCAGAAGTTTTTCTTTTCCCCTGCCATAGCCGGAGCCGCCGCCTTTTCCTTTTCCGCCGCCTTTATGGCCGGGGTGCGGAGGACAAACTGCACCGAATTAACCTCGCCTTTTTCAGGGCTTACGAATGACACCTTTTTCACATCGCCGCTGTCTTTCCCAAGCATTTCTGAAATTACGCCCCCGGAGGCGGCGTTTCTCAGGGCATCCGCTCCGGCAATCAGTTTCCGGGCATTTCCAGGAACCTCCTTCATGTTCCCGTTCATTTCCGAAATTACGGCGTTAAGACCTGCAAGTCCTTCGGACAGCTGCCTTATTCCTGTCTCAAGCCCCGACACCCCCCGGGCAAGATTGTCGGTTCCGACTGCCAGAGCCGCGATACCCTCATCAAACTCGGCATATTGCTCAGACAGTTCCTTTACACCTTCGGAATAGCGGGAAAGAGTATTATTCAGTGCATTAAGATTCCGGTAAAGCTGTTCCATATCTGAAATCTGCTCCAGCAGCGACTTTGCCATACTTCCCGCCTGAGCGTACGGACTTTCCGGTACGTCAGCATATTGGGCCAGTATGCGAAGCTGCTCCTTTCCGGCTTCGTCCGGAAGCGAGGCAAGAATTGCCCGCTCCATCTGCCTGTAGCCGGTAAGCAGGGATTCCCCGGCTGAGGAAATCTCCGAAAGCCCGTCCCTTATGCCGGCGGAACCCTTCCTCAGCTCAGAAACGGAACCCCTGAATTCGGAAAAGCCTTCCGAAAGCTCCCGCGAACCCCTGTACAGTTCCCTGCTGCCTGCATAAAGATTATTGGTGCCCGATGCAATCCGGTTTAAGCCGTCGGAGAATCCTTCAAGACCGTTGCCTACCTTTTCAGCTCCTATGGACCAGTCCTCCATGACTTCTCTAAGTTCATCGATTCCGCTGATGCCAAGAGACGAGATTATGCCGCTGTAATCCGCCTCCGATATTCCTATGCTTATGTTGTCCATCTCAAAGTTCACGGCCTCAAGTACAATGCGATAATTTGCGGACGAGCCCGGCAGAACGGTGTAAGCCAGCGTTTCGGTACTGCCGGTGACGGTTTGCACTGCAGCGTCGGCGGAAACAACCTCTGCGCGGTCAAGGTTAACAGGAACCTGAATCTGAATTGCAAACCTTTTTTGGAAATATGCCGGGGCCGTTTCTTCCGGGGTTATGATAATGTCTATCTCCACCGTTCCGCTTTTTCCTGGAAGGTCCCGGGCATCAATTTTTTCCCCATCCAGGAAATACTCAATTTCAAAATTCCAGGGAAGCCGGACATCGACAGGTTCTCCCTGGTAATAGAAGTCGCCGTAGGATTTCTTGAGCTCCCAGACTACAAGGTCTTCCTCAGTCCGTGGCTGTATATCCTCACTCAGGCTTTTGACGTTCCGGTAGTTTCCGTAATCAGCATACATACCGTCAGCGGGGATGCTGAAGTGATTGACCACGTAGACCGAACTCACTGACCCGTCCTCATTAAGAATGGCATAAACCGTTTCATCCTTTTTCATAATCTCGAATTTTTCTGATACGCCTGAGCCGCTCTCGGACAACTCTGCCGCAACGCCGGAGCCGCCTGAAGCCGCACCTGAAAACGTCAGCATGACCCCTGAAATGAACACCGCTGCGGCAAAAGCGGCAATGAATGCTTTTCTTCTCCTCATGGGCATATCACTCCTTCAACCAGGACCTTTTCCTGTTCTTCAGGGTTGTTTTTTCTATTACTCCGTCAAAAATTACAAGCAGCTGCGGAAGAAGCACAAACACAAGAAGGCAGCTTATGGCGGCCCCCCTTCCGAGGAGGAGAATCATCTCAGATACCGCCCTTATTGATGAAGCCTTTCCGACCGCCATGCATGAAACAAACAAAATGAGTGCGGAAGTTATAACCGACCAGCCGGAATCAGTCAGTGCCTTAACAGCCGATTCCTTTCTGCCGCAGGTTTTCCTGTTTTCGGCATACCTTCCGGTCAGAAGTATTGCATAATCCACGGTGGCACCCAGCTGTATCGCACTGACCACCAGATAGCCGATAAAGGACAGGGTTTCATCCATGAAATAGGGCACCGACATGTTTATCCATATGGAAGCCTCAATGACCAGCACCAGCAGGACCGGAAGGATAAGGGAACGGAATGTGAACAGGATAATGAGTCCTACTGCAAAGGCCGAAATAAGGTTCACCGTGGCAAAATCGCTTTCCACCGCCTGTTTGATGTCGGACACGCTGCTTGACTGTCCTAGCATGTAAAACTCATCGCCGTATAGCTGTCCTGTCAGTTCCTTTATTTTTTCCAGCGCATTCATGGTGATATCACTTTCCACCGGAAGATTGAGATTTATAATCATTCTTGTATAATTGTCCGAAGTGAAATTATTCCTCACTTCATCGGGAAGCATTTCCCCGGGAATTGCGGGGTCTGCGAGAGTTACGGCCGTCTGCACCGATGTGACGTAATCCATGTCCATCAGTTTTTCTGCAAGCGTTTTTTCCTTAGGAATGCTCCCGGCGGGCACAAGAAGGACAAGCGGATTGTAAGTCCCGAATTTCTTGTCTATTTTTTCCTGACTGGCTCCGAATTTCGAATCCTCCACCGAAAGTATTGAATTTTCGCCATAGAGGAATGAATTAGCCGACTGGGCCATGTATGCGGGCACAACCGTTATGACCACAATTATCAGCAAAACCGTTCCGTAACGCATTATCCCGCGTGCAGGCAGTGAGAGTGACGGCAGAAGGGACCTGTGTGTGGTGCGTTCCAGCACCTTTTCGGAAAACAGCGTAACGCCCGGCAGAAGGAATATTACTGTGATTAGGCTTATAAGCACGCCCTTTGCAAGGACCACGCCCATGTCAAGGCCAATCCTGTAGCGCATGAACATCAGTGCGACAAAACCGGCCGCAGTGGTAAGGCAGCTTGCACCTATGGAAGAAAAAGAACTCTCAATTGCCTTTTCCATGGCTTCACAGGCTTCAAGCCCGCGGCCCTTCTCCTCACGGAAACGGTGGAGCAGAAAGATGGCATAATCCATTGATACTGCAAACTGAAGAAGGGCTGAGCTGGCATTGGTGATGAAGGAAATGCTGTCAAACGTTATGTTTGTGCCCATGTTGATGACAACCGACACGCCCATGACGAAAATATAGATTACAGGTTCAAACCATGAGGCTGAAGTAAGAAGCAGGATAATGAATATCAGCGGTGCAGCTATGACGGCGGCGGATATTACCTCCCTGATGGTGCTTTCCCTCATGTGTTTTGTGGATACTGCGGAACCGTCCATCACTCCTCTGCCGCCGATGATTTCCTGCATCTCCGATATTGCTTTCCCGGTGGCCAGGCTGTAGTCATCCTCATCAAACTCCACCATGTAAAGCGCCGAACCGTCTCTGTAATAACTTTCAACTGTTTTCCGGTCGAGATAATCAAGCGGCATGCGGACATCGGCAACATCATCAAGCCATATGACGCTCTTTACGCCTTCCACTTCTTCAATGCGCCTCTTGATGGCTGCAGCCCCGGAAATTGTCACGTCATCCACCATGACCCTTGCCGAACCTGTAACCGAAAACTCCTTTTCCATGATTTGCAGCGCCTTGCTTGTTTTAAGGCCGGAAGGCAGGTATCTGGCAAGATTGTAGTTTACCTCAACCTCCGGAATAAAGCAGGCACAGACCGCCGCAAGGACCATAAACACCCAGAATATCACTTTCCTTCTTCTGACGATTATCCGGGCAAGCCTTTCCATTCTAATCCCACCAATACTGAACATAAATAAACATTCGTTTATTTTTCCTCTCAAAGAGAGGCTATTATGAGAAAACATAATAGCCTGAGTTCTTTTCAATATTCTTTTCCGATTCTACAGCCGCTTATGCAGGTCCTTTACCATTACGGTAAGAGTCTTTTCCATCAGTGCCTCGACCCTGTCAAAGTCATCACCTATCTCCCTTGTTATAAGGTAGAAACTGTCGACTATCGCATTGGCCAGTATCTTGAATATGTACGGGTCATTCACCCTTTTGCCGGCTGCTTCAAGCTTCGGAAGCATCTCCTTCTCAAGACGACCCGCAATCAAATCAACCAGCCCGCTCTTTATGTTCTCATACCTTGAATCCTTGCTGTTGTGAAACAGTATGTAAAGCTCCGTGGTATAAGTGCGGTAGATTCCCATGATGGCCGAAATTATTCCGGATACAAAGAGCGGGTCTTCATCCTCCTTGTATTTGTCAAATATCGCCTGCGTAATGGCCTTCCATGCGGGGTCCATAAGTTCGTTGAAAAGTTCGTCCTTGCTCTGGAAATATCTGTAGATATTTCCGACCGTAATGCCGGCTTTTTTGGCTATTTCCCGCATCGACGCCTTTGAGTAGCTTTTGCTTCTGAACTCCTCAAGGGCTGCTTTCTTTATGGCAGCCTTTACTTCCTCTTTCAGGTACTGCATTAATAAACCTCTGTTTATTATTATCTATATTTTATTTGCTATATTGTATCACGTCAATATACAATTTTGAAAAATTTAGCGGTTTAGAGATAAAAATAAAAGGGAGAATTGCTTCTCCCCTTTCATTTTCGGATTCCTCTTATCTTGACAGAACCGATCTTGCCACCTCGGCAACGTTCTGTGCCGTAAAGCCGTATTTCTTGAACAGCTCTGCTGCCGGGGCCGATTCCCCGAAGCTGTCCATGGTAACGTATGCACCCTCAAGGCCAACATATTTGCCCCAGGATACTGAGCTTGCCGCTTCAACGGCCACTCTCTTTCTGCAGGCTGAGGGCAGGATGCTTTCCTTGTATTCAGAGCTCTGCTTCTCAAACAAATCAAGGCACGGAGCGCTGACCACACGGACTGACCTTCCCTCTTCCTCCAGCATCTTTGCCGCCTCCAGGGCTATGCTGACCTCGGAACCGGATGCCATGAGTATGATTTCAGGAGACTGTCCCTTCTCCTTATGAACAATGTAGGCGCCTTTAAGGGCTTCCTTCGACGTGTTCTCAAGTGAAGGCACGTTCTGGCGTGTAAGCGCTATGCAAGTCGGCGTCTGTTTCTGGGTAAGCGCGCTGTACCATGCGGCCTTGGTTTCAGTATCATCCGCAGGACGCCATACATTCATGTTGGGCATGCTCCTCAGCATGGTGAGCTGCTCGATGGGCTGATGGGTAGGCCCGTCCTCTCCCACACCAATGCTGTCATGGGTGAGAATGGCAATCTGCGGTATCTTCATCAGCGCAGCAAGCCTCAGCATAGGCTTCATATAGTCCGAGAACACCAGGAAGGTGGCAATATATGTCCTGAGACCGCCGTGGAGCAGGATGCCGTTTGCAATGGCCGTCATGCCAAGCTCGCGTACTCCGAAGTGGATGTTTCTACCGTCGGGAGTATCCTTTGAAAGTGCAGGCTCGCCGTTCATGACGCTCTTGTTTGAGGGACCAAGGTCGGCACTGCCGCCTACAAGCTCCTTGACCACATCCTTGACATAATTGAGGACGTTGCCCGAGATGCTGCGGGTGGCACTCGTCTTTGTTTCCTTCTTCCAGAAGTTTTCGTCGTTTTCAAGCTTCACGGCATTGGAACCGCTCATCCATGCATCCAGCTCGGCCCGAAGCTCAGGATACTTCCTGCTGTATTCCTCGAACATTCTGTTCCATGCCTCTTCGGCTGCAGCACCCTTTTTTGCAAGCTCGCCGTAATGCCTGTAAACCTCCTCGGGAACATAGAAGGGCTCGTCGTATTCCCAGCCAAGGGTCCTGCGAAGCGCCCTGACGTTTTCCTCTCCGAGAGGTTCGCCGTGGACGCCTGCCGTGCCTGCCTTTGCCGGTACACCGTATCCGATGACGGTCCTTATCTTAATCAGCGAAGGTCTGTTCTTTTCTGCCTTTGCCTCTTCGATGGCCTTCCCTACAGCTTCAAGGTCGTTTCCGTCAGCAACCTCAAGGACCTGGAATCCCATTGCCTCGAAGCGCTTCTTGACATCCTCGGTAAAGGCAAGATCTGTGCTGCCTTCAATGGTGATTGAGTTGCTGTCGTAAAGAACAATGAGCTTTCCAAGGCCAAGGGTTCCGGCCAGTGACATAACCTCGTATGATATGCCTTCCATCAGGCAGCCGTCACCGCAGAGGGCATAGGTGTAATGATCGAAAACATTGTATCCGTCCCTGTTGAACTTTTTGGCAAGGTACCTTTCAGCTATCGCCATTCCCACAGCCATGCCGAGACCGGCACCAAGGGGCCCCGTTGTGGCCTCGACACCTGCGGTATGACCGTATTCAGGATGTCCGGGAGTAAGGCTGCCGAGCTGCCTGAACCTTTTCAGTTCGGAAATCGGCAGGCCATATCCGAAAAGATGCAGAAGGGAATACAGCATTGCCGATCCGTGACCGGCAGACAGTATGAACCTGTCCCTGTTAATCCATTTGGGGTCTTTGGGATTGTGCACCATGTGGTTTGCCCAGAGTTCATAGGCTATTGGTGCTGCGCCAAGGGGAAGTCCCGGATGCCCGGAATTTGCCTTCTGCACCTGATCGGCACTTAATATCCTTATTGCATTTACTGCTTTTTGTGCGTCCATTTGCTACCTTCCTTTCTTTTGCCGTCTGATATCATTTTTAGCCTCTTGAACAATGCCGGAGCAATATTGCCCGCCCGTACATGGAGTGCAGAAGTCCGGCGCTCTGCCTCCGTTTCTGGATAAACCCGAAGTTTATCCCCGGCCTGCCAGATGTACTGGCATGGCCAGGCTAATTTTAATATAAGCGGCACCTTTTGTCCACTTTGTTATCCCGGCTTTTTCATTTTCACGCTGAGGGTGACCTTTCCGCTCTCGTCCCATTCCCTGAGGATTCTGAGAGCTTCGGAAGCAGCGAGGCATGCTTTTTCCTCGCCTCCTTCATCGCCCCATCTGTCCAGAACTCTGTTGGATATTACCGACAGCACGGCGCCCATACGCATTCCGTGAAGCCTACCAACGACAAACTGGGCTGCGGTCTCCATTTCTATGTTTGTTACCCCGGCGGTGACAAGGTCAGGAATTATGTTCGCGGCAAAGCTCGGCCAGAAACCGCTTTTATCCTCGCTTAGGGGTCTTCCCTGGCCAATGTAGAAACTTCCGACCGTATATCCCAGCCCGAGGCCGTACCTGAAACCCAGACGCTCACAGGCCTCCATCAGGGCCATAACAACGTATATGTCAGCATAGGCGGGATATTCAGGTTCCACATAGGACGATGAAGTACCGTCTTTCCTTACGCAGGCCACGGGTATGATTAGATCACCAAGGTCAAATTCAGGAACTATGCAGCCGGTCGTGCCCACCCTGATGCAGGTATGAACCCCGACCACGTTGAGTTCGTGAATGCATATCTCGGAGCTCGGTCCTCCTATGCCCGTGGATGTGCATGCAATATCCATGCCTTTGTATTTTCCGCGGACCGTACTGAACTCCCTGTATGAGGCCACCTCTTCTGCATCGTCCCAAAGGCCGGCCATCTTGAGCGTCCTCTCCGGGGCGCCGGGAAGAATCACATAACCCGGAACATCACCGGGCTTCAGCTGAAGATGATAGACACCGTTGTTGGCAGCCCTGGGTGCAGAAGCCCTGTTGATCTTACCTTCCATTATACACATCCCCTTTTCATTTGTCAGGGCTGCTTTCAGTACCTGCCCCTGACAAGCATCCTTGCAAATTCCCTTGCACCGTTTACTGCATTTTCGGTACGGAAGGAATTTATGTCATCTTCATCCCGCACCGAAAACATTCCCAGATACTCCAGGTTTGAGTGCCGGCAAAGCCTTTTGATTCCCGTTTCAAAAAGTCCTGCGCCGTATTCCCTGTCGTAGCCGTGGGTTGCGATAATGGCCACCTTTTTGCCTTCCCACAGTGAGCCCCTAGCGCTTCCGTAGAATTTGTTCAGTCCGTAATGCCGGTCAAGCAGGGCTTTCATTTGAGCGGGACAGTACCAGGTATATATAGGCGTTGCCAGAACAATGCAGTCGGACTCAATTATACGGTTCATTATCTCCGGTACGTCGTCATGGATAACACAGCCGTACTCGCCGCTTACATTCTGGCATGCATAGCATCCCCGGCATGGATGGATGTTCTTGTCTGCAAGGGTTATGTATGTCACCTCGGCCCCGTTCTTTTGAAGTTCATCAATAAACGGCTTTACCAGTTCCGCTGTATTGCCGTTCAGCCTCGGACTCCCCATAAGCACGCAAAATTTCATATGCCCATCTCCATTGTATTTTTTGCACCCCCGGCCGGAATATCCGTCAGGCGCCATGTTGCTTAAGATCAAGTACATATGGATATTCCGCAGGCTGCATATGTTCCGCCGGCTTATTCAGACATGCAAAGACAAAAAGGATGTCCCGCAGGGTCAAGCATGACCTTCCAATTGTCAGCGAACTGAACTTCAGCCGCCCTGGCTCCGCAGCGCATGGCATGTTCCACTGCCTTGTCAAGATCGCCGACATCAAAATCAAGGTGGGCCATCTGTTGCTGTTCCCCCGGTTTTCCCGGCCATACCGGTGGTACATAGTCAGGGTCTCTCTGGAATAAAATGCAGGGCATGGCTTCGTTTTCGGGAGAATAAACGTATGCCCAGTCTTCATTTAAAACCTTCATCTTCCAGTTAAGCAGTGCGGCATAGAACCGGGCAAGTTCTTCAGGATTCCTGCAGTCCATCGTAAATGCGTGAATTCTTATTTTCAGTTCATCCATACAAGCAGCACCCCATTGATATATATTACCTTTTTTGCTAAGAATGGAAACCCCCGTTTTCATCTGAGCTTACAGCCCGGCAACAACCGGTATCCCTTTCTGCTTTTTACTGCCTCAATGAAATCAAAAATGGTGTTGATTTCCCGGTCAAAGGCCATGCCGCCGCCGAAGATGCGGTCCGTATGATGCGCATCAGACCCCGAAAACTGAAGAAGGCCGTATTTTTCGGCGTATTTTCTGGCTTTCTCATTGAATTCCGGATTCTTGTGGCTGGCGTTTATGACTTCCACGCCGTCAACCAAATCAGGAAACAGCCTTATTTCAGGTATGTAGAAAGCTTCTCTGAAAGGATGGGCATGGACGATGAAACCGCCGTGTTCATGGACTTTTTCCGCATATTTTTCAGGCGGCCAGTCCAGCATATCGGGATATTCAAGCAGGAACTCTTTGTCAAGCCCGTAGGTGAGAAATTCCGTGCCGCCTAAGTTGTATTCCCATCCGAAGAAAACATGGAGACCCGTTTTTCTGCCTTCCTCCAGGGCATTCTCATATCCCCTGCAGAACAATTCCACGCGCTTATTCCATGGGAGCTGCCGGGGAATTGCCGAATTTCCGTTGAAGAAATGGTCGGTTACAATTATGCCTGAATAGCCAAGCCTGGCGTAGGCCTGCACCATTTCTGCGGCGGTGCCTGTTGCACAGGCACTGGCCTCCGCCGTATGCATGTGTGTCTCGTAAAAATATTCCTTCATAACTTTCATACCGGCACGAGGCGTGGGATTTATCGCGCAACAGCCATGAAGAACAGCCTCGGGAACCGGAATATTATCTCCCCGTTCCTTTGTTTCGGATATGCCTTAACAAGTCGCTCAAAAATCTCCTGCTCAAACTCTGCCCGTTTTTGTACGGGCAGGGCATCAAGATAGGGACGCAGTCCGGTGCCGCGGTACCATTCCATGATGCTTTCATGGAACTGCATAACATGATAATATGTGGTCTCCCAGATTTCAAAATCCGGAGTGATACCGGCGAGAATATCAAAATACCCGCCGGGTGACAGGGTGTGGAAAACCCTTTTCCCATGGAAATATCCGGCCCAGCGGTCCGATGAACTGACTTCCCGGATAATTTCATGTATGGGTTCAGAAAAATTATAGGGTATCTGAACTGCCAGGACTCCGCCTTTTATGAGTATGGACATCAGCCTTACTATAAGCTGCCCGTGATTTGGAATCCATTGCAGACAGGCATTTGAAAACACTATATCGAAACACTCGCCAAGGCCTGAAAGGTCGCTGCCTGCATCGAATAACCTGAACTCGATGTCGGGATGACTGGCCATGGCCTTTTTCAGCATGTTCTGCGAATTATCAATCCCGATAACCCTGGCCGCCGGGAATCTGTCCTTCAGGACCCGCGAGCTGTTGCCAGGCCCGCAGCCCACATCAAGTATTTTTTCAGGTTCCTTCAGAAAGATGCGGTTTGCCAGGTCGATTGCCGGCTGCGTCCTCTGCCTTTCAAATTTCAGATACTGTTCCGCATTCCAGTCGGTCATAATCCGGTCCTCCCAACCGCTTATGCATTAAAAGCTTCAGCCCGCTGGCTGTTTGCACCGGCAGGCGCATTTACTGTTCCTCTCCAAATGAAATGATTGTCTCTTCCTGCTTTTCTTCGGTCTCCCTTATAGCCTCTTTCAAATTCCTTCTCACTGCTTCCAGCCTGTCCATGATATCCGAAATTCTGTCGCAAATATTCTTCGCATAATTCTGGTAGTCCCGTATATAATTTCTCACCCTCATATCGGTAAAAATGTTGTCTAACCAGAAGTCGAAAAAGCGTGTGGCAGAATCTATGGCGAAAGGCGGAATGCCGAATTCCGGATCAATATCTTTCAGTTCCATCCTTAATTCCTCGATCTGGGCGTTCAGCCTTCCGAATGCCTCCTGCGCCTTATCAATCTTGTCATATTTGGCCATATGACTGATTATTCCGTCGCTGAACCATACATCGAAGGTAGCCCAGCTTTCCGCGTCACCTAGATATTCAAGAGCGGTACGTGCGGTTTCGTATGCCCGTTTTGCAACACCCAGGGCTTCCTCGGTCTCGGTAAGCTGCCTGCGAAGGTTGTCAGCCTTTTCGCACAGCATTGAATAATTGCGGGATATCTCCCCGGTAGAGCTTCTTATCATGGCTTCGCGCCGCTCCAGCTCTTCACGGTAAAGGTGCCTGTCCCTGGTCAGTTCCGCAATCTCTGCCTCAATGTCGGCAGCCTCGGACTCAAGCTCATTCAGCTTTACCACGGCAGCGTCATATCTGGCTTTGGCACGTATCATCTCCTTCATTTCCTTTTCAAGCCTGCCTTCATACATGCCAAGAACCTTCAGCAGGGTGGAAGAGAAGGACTCCCTTTTTATCCGATCCACATCCATTGCTTCCTTCTCATACCCGGAAAGCAGGGATTCAACATCGGCTCTTGCCTGCGATATCCTGTCCTGAAGGCTCTTGAGGCGCTTTTCAAGAACAGGCAGCGCCGCCAGGCGGTTTCTTATCCGTAACAGGCTCTGATTGTCCATATCATCCTCCGTGAGACCGAACATTTTTACTGGCCGTTCCACTTACCGTAATGAACCTTTTTAGCGTCAAACCGGTCCACGGCACCTTTTTTCTCTGCTCCGTGACCCACAACTACAAGGCCCACCGGGATTATATCCGGGGGAATATTGAGGACATCGGAAACAGCCCGGGCCCTGTCCGTTACCGGATACAGTCCGCACCAGACGGCGCCCAGTCCAAAGCCGTGTGCCGCAAGAAGTATGTTCTGTATGGCGGCAGAGCAGTCTTCGATAAGGAAACCTTCCTTGTCTTCAATCTTCGGGTCGCCGCATACTACGATGCCACAGCCGGCTTCGGGCAGCATTTTTGCATATGGGTGTCTTTTTGCTATTTCCTCAAGCGCATTGCGGTCTTTTACGACCACAAAATGCCATGGTTGTTTGTTGTTTGCGGAAGGCGCACTAAATCCTGCCTTCAGAATTTTCTGGATATCCTCGTCGCTCACGGGCTCGCCCGTAAATCTTCTTATGCTTCTTCTTGTAAGCAACGCTTCCATTACATCCATTGTATTTCAGCCTCCTTCAACCACATTGATACAATGTATATAAACTGCCTTTAAAAGCATCATTAAACCATATCCCTGTCCGCCTGTTTTTCCACATAGACGCTGACCGACGGATATGCCAGCTTAATCCCGAGCTCGTCCAGTATATGCATGAGCCTGAGGTTTACATCCTCCTTCACATCAAGATAACCCTTCCTGTCCGTGGCCTTTGTGAAAAAGTAAATCAGAATGTCAAGGCCGTTTTCCCCGAAAGAATCGAAATTTACAAAGATGGTATCGTGATGAATCCCCGGATGGCCTTCCAGCATATCCCTTATTCTTGACAGCAGTAATTCCAGTTGCTGTGCCGTTGTGTCGTATGTCACGCTGAAGTTGAAACTGACCTTCCTTTTTCCCATCCTGGACCAGTTGGTGATATTTGATTTGGCAAGGCCCGAATTGGGTACTGTAACCAGTGCCTGGTCAAACGTCCTTATCCGCGTGCTCCTGAATCCTATGTCCTCCACGGTTCCCTCCACATCGGGAGTCTGAATCCAGTCGCCGATGACAAAGGGCTTGTCCACCATTATGGTAATACCGCCGAACAGATTGGCGATGGTTTCCTGGGCAGCAAGCGCAAGGGCCAGGCCGCCCAGACCGAGGCCGGTAAGCAGGGCTCCGAGGTCATAGTCCCATTCCTTCGCAATCACGCTTACGCCGATAATGACGACTATTACCTTTATTCCTCTGTTCACATACGGAACCAGCATATCATCCATTCCGTTATGTGTCTTTCTCGCGACCCTTTCAAAAAGCCCGGCAAGTATGTCGCCGGCCCTGTAGAGCCCCCAGAAAACCGCAAAAGCGACCACCGTTCTAAGGATATGCCCTGCAAAGGACTGACCGTGGACGGGGATGCCTATAAGCCAGAATGCAATTGAAAAACCTGCTGCAACAATCAATAACCTCGCAGGAGGGTCAATGGCATGAACAAGCTCATCATCCAGGTCTGTTCCGGTCCTTCTGGTCATACGCTTCAGCAATGCTATTAAGAAATTAACGAAAATCCTGCGCATAAAGAAGCCTGCTATGATGATTACGCATGCCAGGACAAGCTTCCAGACTTCCACCTTGAGAAATGTATAGGTTAAGATACTTTTTAACTGCTCCCACAGCCCCCTCAAGTCTTCCAAAACGAGGCACCTCCGTGGATTATTGTACCACATTATAGCCATGCCCAGAAGCCGTTTCAACAATACTGCCGGGCAGATTTCAGTTCCGGCCCGGAAGCGGCCGTGCGCTTCTCACTGCATGGTGGTAAAATTAATCTGCCGGATAAAATAAATCAGACAGGTGCAGAATCCTTCAGGCACTGTCGTATTTTCGGACGTATGAACTGCATTACCGGAGGTGCTGCAAGATGAGCAAGCCAGTATCAGTTGACATGAACAGTTTTGAGGACATGGTCCTTAAGTCTCCTGAACCGGTGGTTGTATATTTTTGTGACGATGACTGTCTTCCGTGCGAGACCTTTGAAAGTGTTTTTGAAAGGGTTGCCGAATTAAAGGATAAGGTACGTTTTGCAAGGGTTTACGCCCGCGATAACCGGCGTCTCGCTGAGGAATACCGCATAAAGTCATATCCCACCGTGCTTTTCTTCAATGATGGCAGGGAGGTCTGCCGGCGTCTTGCAGGATATATAACCTACGCCGATTTCAGAGATGCGGTGGACAGACTTGATGCAAGGGAATGCCCTCCTCCCGGCAGGAATATCATCCATTGTGACGTGCTGATACTCGGTGCAGGGCCTGCAGGGCTTACGGCCGCCATTTATGCCGCACGGAGCAGGCTTTTTACAGTCGTTGTCGATACAGGGGTTACCGGAGGACAGGTAATCACGACATATGAGGTGGAGAATTATCCCGGCACAGGCGACGGGATCCGGGGCATAGACCTGGCTGAAAATATGAGAAGGCAGGCTCTGGGGTTCGGTGCCAGGATTGATGACATGCAGGAGATAGAGGAAATTCGTCTGGAGGGTGCGGAAAAATACGTAAGGACAAAGGAAAACGATTACCATGCGAAGGCGGTCATAATAGCCACCGGATCGGAACCGCGAAGGCTCCCCGTTAAGGAAGAGCCTGAATTCAGAGGCCGCGGCATACATTACTGCGCAACATGTGACGGTCCGTTCTATCGGGACGCTGATCTTGTGGTGGTCGGCGGAGGCACGTCAGCATTCGAAGAAGCAGTCTTCCTGACCCGGTATGCAAGGAAGGTTACAATACTTATCCGTTCGGACTCGCCAAGGGCTGCCAGGTACTATGTTGATGATGCGGTCCGTAATCCCAGGATTGAAATAATACGCAATACGGTAATAAAAAAGGTCATCGGCGAAGACTCGGTAAAGTCCATAGTAGTCGAAAACACCAGGACAGGCGAGGTTTACGGGATGAAGGCGGACGGCATCTTCGTCTACATCGGTTCCGAACCGAACACGAAATATTTCAGGGAATGCCTCAACCTTTCCGACAGGGGATACATCATTACCGATCAGAACATGGCCACCAACATCCCCGGCGTGTTTGCCGCAGGTGACGTACGTGACAAGGAAGTGCGCCAGATATCGACGGCGGTCGGCGACGGCACCATAGCGGGAGTTATGGTTGAAAAATACATTCATTCGCTTGGATACTGAATTAAGAAGGCACTGGCCTGTTGCCCCGGCTGTTCCGGTAAAATCGGTCATTCCCGGTACACAAGCGTTTCCTCCGCGAGCAGAACCGAATCCTCCAGGTATTCCGTGCCTTTTAAAAAGTGCGGAACAAGCCTGTTCATGCCATAATTGAACAGGAGCATCAGATAGGGATATGCGGGATAGATATACCTGGGTTTTATCTCCCAGAGGGTATAGAAACCTATGAAGCCCAGGATTATTATGGACGGAAGAATGACAGTGAAGTATTTTTTATCGCGGAGTGCCGTGACAAGCCCGTACAGCGACACGAGAAGAATGAGGAAATTGTCTGCATGCATTATCCACCGCAGGACGTCCCTGGTCTCCTGACTGTCTGCCAGAAGGCCGGAAAAAAATGTGGGATAAAGATATCCCCAGTTTCCGATTCCGTAGTATTCAGCCTGATAGGTTCCCTCGGTCCAGAGCCAGAAATTTTTCGTCACATATACGCCAAGCGTTTTTATCAGATTATTCCCGCGAAGCCTGTTCCTTATCAGTCCGTAATAAATCTGTGCGCTTTGTGCCTTGTTCTGGCGTCCTTCGCGCAGATAAATGCCGTATGAATAGCCGTCGTCCCAGTAGCCGAACTTTTTATCGTTCATGCCCATGTGTATCCACATATGTATGGGAACCGAATTCATGCCCACAGGCTCGGTTATAATGCCGTTTCCGAGCAGCCAGCCGTTAACGCATATCAGCGGAAGCCGGAAAAGCAGAATTGTCATTCCCATGAATGCGAATATCTTGCCAGGCTTTGTCCCCTGAATGAAAAGGAAAAGGGTCACAGCGATGAGAAAAATGACTCCGAGCTTTCTTACAAAATCCCCGGCCGCGATGAACAAACCACAAAGCAGAAGATGTTTCCATCGCTGCGAACGTGAAAATCTTACTGCATAATATACTGCAGCCGTGAAAAGCGTTGTTGCATAGATGTCGTTGTAGACAAGATTATTGAGAAGTATAACCGGCAGGAAAAATCCGGAGTAAACAAGGATGCTCAAGCTTCTGTTCCTCCTTGCCGGGTCTGATTCCTCATATATTCTTATGACAAGATAGGATGTTATTGTGGAGAAAACGGCGTTAAGAATCTTCGGAACCAGCATAGACCTTGGAAAGAGCCTGTACACCAGAGAAAGCATGAGCACAATTCCTATATTGTTGGGATACTGGTACAGGTACCCGCCCCTGCGGAATGCCCCGAATTTTCCGTTTATCACTTCCTGGGCGATAACGTTGACCGTTTTCTGGTCGGCAAACTGCTCTGTCGGAATGAGGATGACGTACAGCACCTGAACCGCAAAGGAAAGATAAAGAATGTTTCCTGCGGCAAGGTTCTTACTTCTATGGTTAAGTTCGGAGCATAGACCGTATATTCCCAGTGAAACGCAAAAAATAACCCCGGCGGTCACCAGAAGCAGCAGAACGTTCTGGCTAATCCATGCCGGGCTGTCACCGTGCCTGTATGAACAGTACTCTGCCCGCCAGAACATGGAGGCGGTCAGGATGCACGCAAGAAAAACGGTTAAAATAACAAGCGGTATTCTTGATACAACATCAGGAAGTCTGTCGGAATCTCCGGCTTTCAAAAAGCAGTCCTCCATTCACTGGTAAAACATTTGCGGTCATTTTGTTATCCGTTTTCTAATGTGACCTTCACCGGAGACCAATATACAGCCTGATGCTGCCAGCACCACCGGCACCGGCTATCGTGACATTATTCTGGATAGGCCCTTGATAAGCTTTCCGTTGAATATCATGACCAGCCCGCTTATGGCTTTATGGCTGATTTTTCCTCCCGTATTCTGGCAGAGCTGCCTCAGCGGCATTCCGTCGAATGACCTCATTGTCATGCGGGCCGTCTTTTCATCCTGATTTCTGCAGGCCTTCCGGATTTCCCTCATGAGTATCCGGCGGAATACCCTTCCTGCAAACACCTGACTTACTTCGCTTATTGTGGAGTCAGCCGTAAATGTTCCCTTCCGGGGCACAGGCGGATGCACCACTTTTCTCCCGTAGAGAGCCTCAAATTCTTCCTTCGGTATGTTCCATCCGGGCTTCGGAGAGTAATATGAGGGAAGAAGCTCTCTTTTGTTCCATGCCACGGTGTTGGCTTCATCCCGTGATTCGACATATACACGGGCTTTAAGCCGTATATCCCTTGAAGATGCTCCCACCAGGATTTCAAATTCTCCCGGCTCCACCTTCCAATCCTTTGACTGAGTGTCGTAAAACGCAAAAGCCCTTTTGTCCAGCTGAAGCCTTACGACTTTTTCCTCGCCCGGCTCCAGGCTCACCTTGACAAATTCCTTCAGTTCCCTGTCGGGCCTGAAGACGGTGCTTTCCACATCCCTTACGTAAACCTGCGCCGTCTCCTTTCCGGCCGTTGAACCGGCATTCCTTATCCTGAAACTGACACTCAGGGTACCGCCGTCGGCCATTCTGTCCGGTTCCACAACAAGGTCGCTGTATTCAAACTTCGTATATGACAGTCCGTGGCCGAACGGGAACAGCGGCTTAACGCCGGCCCGGTCATAATAACGATATCCTACGTATATGCTTTCACGGTACTCAACCGCCTTCGGCCCCATGGGAAACCATGGCGTCGACGGGCAGTCCTCGAGCTTCACGGGGAATGTTTCAGCCAGTTTGCCGCATGGATTGGCCTCCCCGTAAAGCAGCTGCCAAAGGGCTGTTCCGCCTCCCTCGCCCGAAAGATACATTTCAAGAACCGCCCTGACATCATCAATCCACGGCATCTCAACCGGGGAACCGTTGCACAGCACGACCACCACATTCGGATTTGCCTTTGCGACTTCACTAATAAGCCTGTTGTGGGAAGCAGGCATTCGCATGTGGGTCCTGTCAAATCCCTCGGATTCGTAGTCATCAGTAAGTCCGGCCATGATAACCGCCACATCGGCTGATTTGGCGGCACTGCATGCCTCCTCGATAAGTTTCTCGTCAGGCCTGTCCGACCTTATGTCGTATCCGCGTGAATATGTAATGGATGAGCGGCAGGAAAGCCTCATGGCGGCATCATATGCGTTGTCAAGCTGGAACGGCTTTACCAGCGAGCTTCCGGCGCCCTGATAGCGCGGATGTTTTGCAAACTCGCCAATCAGTGCCACGCTCATTCCTTTTTTCAGAGGCAGGATACCGCCTTCGTTCTTGAGCAGCACCGCACTTTCGGCTGCAGCCCTTACTGCCAGCCGGTGATGGGCTTCCATGTCAAATGTGTAGTTGTCCTTACTGTTTGATTTATATCTCAGTACAAGCTTTATGATTCTTGCCGCCGCTTCATCCAGAACAGCCTCATCCAGTTCTCCGGATTTGACGGCATCCACAATTTTCTTCTCGTTCTCGGGACAGGGCCCGGGCATCTCCAGGTCAAGTCCGGCCTTCAGGGCAGCCACCCTGTCACTGACGGCGCCCCAGTCCGAAACGACGACTCCGTCAAAACCCCATTCTTCTCTCAGAATTTTTGTAAGAAGAAGTTCGTTCTGGCTTCCGTAGGTTCCGTTTATTTTGTTATAGGAACACATCACGGTATGCGGCTTTCCCTTCTTCACTGCTCTTTCAAATCCTGCAAGATAAATCTCCCTGAGTGCGCGCTCATCCACGATGGCATCAATTGTCATGCGGCCGGTTTCCTGGTTGTTCACTGCAAAATGCTTCAGCGATGCGCCCGCCCCTCTGGATTGAATTCCCTGAATCAGAGCTGCCGCCAGTTCGCCTGAAAGGACAGGGTCCTCGGAGAAATATTCAAAATTGCGGCCGCACAGCGGTGAACGCTTGATATTGGCGCCGGGTCCGAGAAGCACACATACATCCTGCTCCAGGCACTCCTCACCGAGCGCTTCGCCCACTTCACGGAGAAGTTCCCTGTCCCAGGAAGAGGCAAGGCAGCTTGCCGTAGGGAAGCAGGTGGATTCATAGCTGTCTGTGGAGAAACCCTCGTACTGGCCTTTTTGCTTTCTCAAGCCGTGTGGTCCGTCAGTGAGGAGAACCGACGGCAAATCCAGCCTGTCCACTGCCCGGGTGTGCCAGAAATCCATTCCCGAGCAGAGGGATGCTTTTTCTTCAAGAGTCAGCCTGTCAACTATTTCTTTTTCCATATTGGCCCACCTCTTTCAGGATTTGCATCTGTATTGTTTTCATTATACCATATCATGTCACCGGCTTCATGGGATAACAGGCAAGTTCCGGTAAAAGGCAATGAATATGAAGTAAGATAAATCCTCAGAGCAGGATAAGGCTGGTTCCCATGACGGCCATTCCTGCTATGAGTCCCAGAATCGAGAGATGATGTTCGCCGTATTCCCTGGCGGTTGGAAGAAGTTCATCGAATGAGATATATACCATGATTCCTGCTACGGCTGCGAAGACAACACCGAAAACAGTATCATTGATAAACGGAGCCAGCACCAGCCATGCCAGCACTGCACCCAGAGGCTCGGCGAAGCCTGAAAGAAGTGAAAGAAGAAACGCCTTCCTGCGGTTTCCGGTGGCGCAGTAAACGGGAACCGATAGGGCTATGCCTTCAGGTATGTTGTGTATGGCAACTGCTATTCCTATGACAATACCCAGAGCCTTTGAACCAACACCGGAAACAAAGGTGGCCAGACCTTCCGGAAAATTGTGAACCGTAATGGCGATGGCGGTCATGATACCTGTCTTCATCAGCCTGTTGTCCCTGTCAATCCTTACCGGTTCATGGGCTTCCTCTATCTTGTGTGCCTCATGCGGGTTTTCCACTTCGGGTACCAGCTTGTCTATTACGGCGATGAGAAGAATACCCGCAAAGAAGGACAACAAAACCATCCATTCGCCTATGTCTGCGCCAAGACCTGCCGCAAGATGCGTTCTTGCCTCGGGATAAATCTCAACAAAGGAAACAAATATCATGACCCCTGCTGAAAACCCGAGCGCAACCGACAGGTATTTCGGGTTGGTGCGTCTGAAAAGCAAAACAAATAGGCCTCCGAGGCCTGTCGACAATCCGGCGAACAATGACATTCCAAGTGCAAACAGTACATTGCTGCCCCCCATTAAGACCATTCCCCCCTAAGAGATATGATGAAGCGAAGTTAGCAGTATCTAACCACCGGGTAAAAATTGAGGATGTCAGATTCAGTCGATGGTTTTCTCCTGTTTTACTGGACATCCGTAACGGCTCAGAAAGTCGGTCAGGCGTTCCATGGTGTGAGAGCTTACGGCGTGCTCCATCCGGCACGCATCTTTTTCCGCAATCTCAGGGTCTACATTCAGCACTTCGATTAGAAAACGTTTAAGCAGACGGTGTGTTTCCCTTATCTTCTCCGCCAAACTGCGGCCTTCCTGTGTAAGTTCCACCGGCCCGTACATTTCCTGCCGCACAAGCCCCTTTTTCTTGAACTTGTTTATCGTCTGGTTGACGCTTGCCTTGGCAATCTGAAGCTTATTGGCAATATCGGTCACCCTGACCGATTCCCCCCTCTCTTCCAGCTCCAGAATTGCCTCCAGGTAATCTTGCATGGAAGCGGAGAGACTTTTTGTATCCGGTATATGGGCCACCCCCTTATAGGGACATAATGTTAGTTTATACTAACATTATACTCCAAACTTACATGAAGTCAAGCTGCGGCAGGACAGGGGAAATTGACATGCCATCAGCATTAAGTTATTCCTGCACATGTATAAATAAAAACGGGGGTATCACTGTACCCCCGCTTTAAGATTGTAAGGGCGTTATCTGCCGGTGAGTTCGTCAATTTTCCTCGGATTAAAACCTATTACAATCTGTCCGTCAATCTCCAATACCGGCACGCCCCTCTGGCCGGATTTCTGCACCATATCAGTTGCAGCCTGCATGTCTGTTGAAACATCTATATCTTCGAAAGGTATGTTTTTGGCTTTCAGATATTCCTTTGCCTTCCTGCACCAGGGGCAGTCGGGCGTGGAATAAACCTTCACTGTCATATGATGTCCTCCCTGTGCAAAGTAAATACTGATATGCATATTCTTTCAGACATATACCGGCATGTTTCCCCTTTCCGCCGGCGGGAATCCGTGCAAAAGCCGTGTCCGGATTTTTGCCGCTCCGGCTTAGTATCTGATTATTTCGCAGAATCATTCACTCCCATGGATAAAAAAGTACATGATTATTCTGACGCTCTGTCATTTTGGCATAATAAAGCATTTCTGCAGTAAGGCATATCGGTAGCATTGCACATTGTATAGCAATCTGGTATATGCTATATTTCTTACGATAAATATAGGAAATATGGACATCATATTGGATGAAAGGGAGGATCAACATGAAATATAGATATAGTGTTCTTGCTTTGATTCTGACCATGTCCATGCTGTTTTTTGCCGGATGCGGTGCGGAAAATGCACCCGGAGGAACGGCAACGCCTGCAGACACCGAAAGTCCTGACGCATACTCCTCGCCTTCGATGGTATCTGACGCAGATAGCTTTGAAAAGGCAATCAGCAGGGACGGAGTATGGATTATCTGTGTCCAGAAAGACCTCACCATCAACAAGCCGCTTGAACTTGACGGAGAATTCACCAGCGGCAAGAAGGACGAACAGGGCAATGACATAATTGAGAGGAAGATAGCCCTTTACCAGTCAGACAGCAACAGGAACATAACCGCAAGGTATACCCTTACTATTCCCAAGCTGACCATTAAAAGTCCCAATGCCACCATTGAGCACGGCACAATAAAGGGTGACCTCTATGTCAGCGCTCCCAATTTCCAGCTGGTGGACACTACGGTGGAAGGCAATTTATACTTTACATCCGATGAATACAAAAACAGCTTCAGCATGGACGCTAACAGCAAGATAACAGGCGAACAGAAGGTTGTTGAGGTTTCCACAGAAGAATAAAAAAACCGCAAGAAATATTGCACACGAGCATGGGGGCCCGAATCATGGTTTCCATGCTTCATTTTGTGCCTTTATATAAAACCGGCATGACAAAATAATAAATTATGTTTAAAATACTATCAGTATTGCTTGATTTTTACTGTTGGCGGGATTCATATGAAACATGCAGGAAGGTTCATCCCTTTTCTCTTTTCACTCTGGAGCCTGCTTCTTTCTTCGCCCGGGATTTACATACTGGCAAAATTCAGGGGCACACCTGTTCTTTATGCGGTGACGGCAATAGCCTCTGCTGCGGGCTCCGGATTCCTTATAGGTGTCTGGGTGTCACAGATATACAGCTGCTCTTACCGCGACCAGCTGACAGGAGTATATAACCGGCGGTATCTTGACAGGATTATCAAAAGGGAACTGTCAAGGTCCTGCAGGGGAAACGGCTGCCTTTCCATAGCGGTTATAGATCTTGATTATTTCAAGTCAATAAACGACAAATACGGTCATGAAAGCGGAGACCGTATTCTTTCTGAATTTGCCCGGCTTCTCGTGAAAAACACAAGGAAAACCGATTCCATCATAAGACTTGGCGGGGATGAGTTTCTTGTAATCCTGCCCGGTATAAATGATTTGGAAGCGAAAAAATATGCTGAAAGGATACAAGCCGGCATAGCAGAATCTGATGTTTTCCGCGGTCTGAGTTTCTGCGTCGGAATTGCCACTGCAACAAGGTGCAGGGAGTTCCGGATGCTTTTCAGGGAGGCAGACAAGGCACTTTATAAGGCGAAGGCATCACGGAACAGCGTAGTCTGTACAACGGTTCAATGAAGATTTCACCTTATCGGATTTCTATTTCAGATAAAAAGGGACGGTCCTCCGGCTCTTTCAGATAAAGCCATGTGCAGAGGTTGGGAACCGTCAGGCTTTTTCAGGCAGTCAAAACTCTGATATGGTAAGCACATAATCATATCCTTCGTGCAGTTCAGCTGATTCAGGGGTTCTGGCGAATGCGGTATTTCTGCCATGATGAAGCTCTGCCAGCCATATATGGCAGCATGCTATGCCAATGTCTATCCTGTTAAGTCTGGAATAAACACTTGGCTTCAGATAACCGTGCTTTACGCAATAGACATCTATCCGCCCAGCCTTTCTGATGAAGTACCATGGCTGGCTGTTGACCGAGGAAGGAGCAAGCCTCGCGGCCTCCAGCACCTCATCCCCCCGAACGTCTGATATCCTGTCGAGAGGTTTTCTGTGATATTCTGATGAGTTATTGCGGTAAGGAGACCCTACAGGCTTACCGAAAGCCATTGCAATGACAAATTCCATACCTGGACCGAACGTCATGTTCTCAGGCGGTTTCGCCATACCAACCCAGCATGAACCAAGTCCCATTGACGAAAGGGCCAAATCCATCTGCTGCAGCATGAAGCCGGCGTTTTCCAGGTAACCTTCGCCTGTCTCCGATGACAATACGAGATAATGAGGAGCCCTTATTGCAAACATTCCACGGATGTCATTTCCGGGTACAATGCGTAAGTCGGTCTTGATTCCCCAGAGAGGTTCAAGTTCGGGTATTAGCCCTTCGACTTTCTCAAGCACGGATGAATCAAGAGGTGTCATGTCATATCTTCTCACCGATTTTCTCCTGAAAACCGAGCGGTAGAGTTCTTCCCTGTCCATGGCATCATCCTCCTTTTCCCTGTATATTATACTATGCCCCATGGTCGGGCGGAGCCTTCAAACGGGTGATTCACAGGAATGCCCGTTTATGAGATAATTGGAATATCACGGATGCGGGAAAGGTCGTGGTGCGGTGGATATATTCATAAAGTCATTCATAATCGGGTTTTCCGGGGCAATAATGCCGGGGTCACTCCTCACCTACACCATGGAAAAGAGCATCAAATCCGGGCCCAGGGCCGGAATTGCGGTATCTGTAGGGCATGCGCTTCTGGAACTTCTGCTTGTCATACTTCTCTTCCTCGGCGTGGGCAGATACCTGCAGACCCCGCTTGCCCAGGTAATTATAGGTACCATTGGCGGAATCGTCCTGATTTTTTTCGGTGTGGGTATGATAAGGGATGTACTTCAGGGAAAGGTCAGCATTGAAACAGGTGAATCCGCGTCATACGGCAACAGAAATACCGTCCTTGGCGGCGCACTTGTCAGTGCATCCAATCCCTACTTTTCTTTCTGGTGGGCCTCCGTTGGGCTTGGGCTTATGATGAAAGCCTATAACCTTCTGGGCATTTCCGGAATCGTGCTGTTCTATACCGGTCACATTCTTTCCGATTTTGTATGGTATACCTTCGTATCTTTTGCCATCGGAAAGACAAGACGCTTCATGAATGCCAGACTCTACAGGGCAGCGATTATAATACTCGGAGCTTTTCTGATATTTTTCGGCGCAGGTTTTCTGGTCTCGGCCGTAAAAACCGTACCGCAGCTGCCTGCCGTATAAAACGGGCCTCAGCTTATGCCGCCCGCCGCTCTGGCATTGCCGTACCCGTTATGCATGGCATCGCTGTCCGTCTGACCTTTTTTCAGTTCATCAATCGCTCTTGAAAGCATAAGCTTTATCCTGTTCAGCTGGTTTACCTCACTGGCACCGGGGTCATAATCTATAGCCACGATGTTGGTGCCTGGATAAACCCTCTTCAGTTCCTTAATCATCCCTTTGCCGGTAACGTGATTCGGAAGGCAGGCAAAGGGCTGCATGCATATGATGTTTTTAACCCCTTTGTTTATCAGTTCCACCATCTCACCGGTAAGGAGCCAGCCCTCACCGGCCTGATGCCCTATGTCCATGACTGTTCTGGCACCCTCGGCAATTTTTTCTATTGGTTCAGGTTCATAGAAACGTTTGCTCTCCGCAATCGCTTCACGGTAAACCTTCCTGAAGTGCTCGATGGCGCTTATGGCAACCTTTCCGAAAATCTGTGCAGACTTGCGTCCCGACAGGTATTTGTATTTGTAGTCCTGATTGTAGGAGCAGTAAAGGAGGAAATCGGTCAGTCCGGGCATCACGGCCTCTGCGCCCTCATCCTCCACGATTTTTACCACATTGTTGTTGGCGGTCGGATGGAATTTCACAAGTATTTCGCCCACAAGTCCCACCCTGGGTTTTACCACATTCACTGTCTCAAGTCTGTCGAATTCCTCAACGATGCCTCTCACATTGTCCCGGAATTCGGACATGCTTGCTCTGGCCAGGGATTTCTTGCATCTCTCCACCCATTTTTCATAAAGGGCGTTTGCAGAACCCTTAATCTTTTCATAGGGCCTTACCCTGTAGAGCACATTCATGAGCACATCGCCGTAAATGAGGCCCATGGCGGCCCGTACCAGAAGTCCCGGGCTTATCCTGAATCCCGGGTTTGTCTCCATGCCGTTGGCGTTGAGGGATATGACGGGAACATGACCGAAACCTGCATCCTTAAGTGCCTTGCGAAGAAAGGCTATATAATTGGTTGCCCTGCAGCATCCGCCCGTCTGGGTTATCATGACGCTTGTGTTGTTAATGTCATATTCTCCCGATTTCAGAGCCCTTATTATCTGCCCAACAACTATGATGGATGGATAACATGCATCATTGTTCACATATTTCAGGCCTTCATCTATGGCTTCATGGTCAATGGCGGGCAGAACCCTGACCCTGTAGCCCGACAGGTTGAATGCTTCCTCAAGGAACTGGAAATGAATCGGCGACATTTCAGGTACCAGAATCGTGTGCCTTTTTCTGTGCTCCTTCAGGAAAGGCACCCTGACGAATCTTGCAGAACCGTTCTTCTCCGGCAGCTTTTTTCTTTCCCGTTCCAGCATGGCTGCCTTGAGGGAACGCAGCCTGATTCTTGCCGCTCCCAGGTTGTTCACCTCATCAATCTTGAGCAGGGTGTATATCTTCGAATGGGCATTCAGGATTTCCTGCACCTGGTCGGTGGTTACCGCATCAAGGCCGCAGCCGAAGGAATTGAGCTGCACCAGTTCCAGGTCTTTCTGCGCAGCCACAAAGGAAGCGGCTGCATAGAGTCTTGAATGATATGCCCACTGGTCAACCACCCGAAGCGGCCTCTCCACCTTTCCGAGGTGGGCCACCGAGTCCTCGGTGAACACAGCCATTCCCAGGGAATTTATCATCTCGGGAATGCCGTGGTTTATCTGGGGGTCAATATGATAGGGTCTTCCTGCCAGAACTATGCCCTTCGCTCCTGCCTCCCTCATCCTGCGAAGGCCTTCTTCACCGGCCCTGCGGATGTCTGCCTTGAACCTCTCCTGCTCACGGTACGCCTTCTTCACGGCTGCGGCAATCTCCTGCCTGCTGATGCCAAGTACCGAGAGCTCCTGGCAAAGCCTCCTTGTCATCCTCTTCTTGTTGTCGTATGGCAGGAAGGGTTTGAGAAACAGGATATCCTTCTCCCTTATGGCATCCACATTGTTCTTTATGACTTCCGGATACGAGGACACGATGGGACAGTTGAAGTGGTTGTTCGCATCTTTCTGCTCCTTTATCTCACGTACTATGCAGGGATAAAAGATGAACCCTACGCCATTCTCCACCAGGTCCATGACATGCCCGTGGGCCATCTTTGCCGGATAGCACACTGATTCCGACGGAATGGTCTCCATCCCTTTCTTGTACAGTTCCACCGACGACCTGCCCGAGAGCTGCACCCTGAAGCCTAGCTCGGTAAAGAAGGTGAACCAGAACGGATAGTTCTCATAGATGTTAAGTGCCCTGGGGATTCCGACCACGCCCCGTTTTGCCTCTGATTCCGGCAGGGGCTTGTAGCTGAAAAGTCTCCTGTATTTATATGCAAAGAGGTTCGGAAGCCTGTCGGAGCGAGGCTCCCTGCCCGCACCCCTCTCGCACCGGTTGCCGGATATGAACCTCTCGCCGTTTCCAAAATCGTGAATTGTAAGCATGCAGTTGTTTGCACAATGGCCGCAGCGGGTGATGCGGCTTGTAAAGCTGAAACTGTCAAGTTCAGAAGGTTTAAGCATTTGGGACTCAAAGCCTTCCTGATATCTCTCTCTTGCGATAAGCGCCGCGCCGTATGCGCCCATGATTCCGGCGATGTCCGGGCGCACCGCCTCTTTTCCCGTAAGAAGCTCGAAGCATCTCAGAACTGCATCGTTGTAGAAGGTGCCGCCCTGGACGACAATCTTCTTTCCCAGTTCATAAGGATTTTTCATCTTTATGACCTTGAACAGGGCATTCTTTATAACCGAATAGGACAGGCCGGCAGAGATGTCTCCGATGTCCGCGCCTTCCTTCTGGGCCTGCTTGACCCGGGAATTCATGAAAACCGTACATCTGGAACCCAAATCAACGGGATTTTCCGCCATGAGAGCCTGCTTCGAAAAGGTTTCAATGTCCATACCCAGGGAACGGGCAAAGGTATCCAGGAATGAACCGCAACCAGATGAGCAGGCCTCGTTTAAAAGTATGCTCTCAATAACGCCGTCTTTTATTTTAAGGCATTTCATATCCTGGCCGCCTATGTCCAGGATGAAGTCGACACCGGGGCAGAAATACTCGGCGGCCTTGTAATGAGCAATTGTCTCTATCTCTCCCACATCTATCCTGAGCGCAGCCCTGAGCAGGCCCTCACCGTAGCCTGTAACCGCCGAATATGCGATTTCCTTTCCGGCGGGAATGCTGCTGTACATGTTTTTCAGCGCGTCAATGGTGGATTTGAGTGGATTTCCGCCGTTACTGCCGTAATAGGAATACAGAAGCGCTCCTCCCTCGTCTATGAGGGCTATTTTTGTGGTGGTTGAACCGGCATCTATCCCAAGGAAGCATTTCCCGACGGCGTCTTCAGGTCTTCGCCTTATGACCCTGTGTGCGGCATGGCGGGCCTTGAATGCCTCATATTCTTCTTCATTCCTGAAAAGGGGCTGAAGCCGCGCTATTTCCCAGGAAACGCCGTTCGTCTTCTGTCCGAGCCTGTCCATTAATGCTCCGAATCTTACAGGTTCCTGTTCCGATGAGGCTATAGCTGCACCTATGGCGACAAACAGCTGTGAATTTTCAGGAACGATGACCTGATCCTTATTAAGTTTAAGGGTTTCCACAAAACGCTTCCTGAGTTCGGGCAGAAAATGAAGCGGCCCTCCCAGGAAGGCCACCCTGCCGCGTATGGGTCTTCCGCATGCCAGCCCGCTGATGGTCTGTATGACGACAGCCTGGAATATGGAAGCGGCGATGTCGTTTCTGTCGGCACCTTCATTCAGAAGTGCCTGTACATCTGTTTTTGCAAAGACACCGCATCTTGCTGCGATTGGATATATCACCCTGCTTTTGCCTGCCATTTCATTCAGGCCGGCTGCGTCCGTCCTGAGCAGGGAAGCCATCTGATCGATGAAAGAGCCCGTACCTCCTGCGCATGTACCGTTCATCCTCTGCTCCAGTCCGCCGCTTAAATATGTAATCTTTGCATCTTCCCCGCCAAGTTCAATTATCACGTCAGTTTCAGGATAGAAGCGGCTTATGGCTTTGGACGCTGCAACAACTTCCTGCGTAAACTGGACGCCCAGCTGCGCCGCACTGCCCATTCCTCCTGAACCTGTGATGCTGAGGGTCACTTCCGCATCCCCTATGATTTGGCGGATATCGCTGAATATATCCCTCAGCTTCTTCCCTATCTCGGCATAATGCCTTTCATATCTGCTGAAAACCATCTTGCCGGACTGGTCCAGTATGACCACCTTGATGGTGGTGGATCCTATATCTACCCCAATACGGTACATAACCGGACCTCACCTGATTCCTTTGCAAAAGCTTTATTGTTCAATCTATTATAATACAAAAAATAGAAAAATTAAGCCAGAAAAAACGGCATACGTTTCAGGCGGATGACTTTTGGCGGCAGGCAGCACCGCTCATTATTGTACAGGTCAATACAGCCTTTGATGTTTCCGTCATGTCAGGTATCGGGATTCTACAGACTTTTCTCAGTTATAGCCATATTCGTTTGTATGCGTGATTTTTCCTGCACGAGTCTGTTCCCATATCCTGTATCGGGCCGGGTAATTTTTAGCTGCGCGCCCAACCGTCTGTGAAATGAGGTCATAAGGGATACAGAAAAGCAAAAATCTTTTCCGGCATGTTCCCTGCAGGAAGACAGGAATCCTTATGACGGGCAAAGTTATGCCGGTTTCAGGAATGATGGATAAATGAATCTGTAGACCCGGTGGTGACAGGCGGGCTTACCACTGGGGCCGCTGTAGTCGGTTTTCTTTTTATAAGAAACGTAATTATGAGTATGATGGCTGCTGTAGGGATTATCCATACAGGAAGGCCTGTTTCGCCCTTCCTGAATATTACCAGCAATGCCGTATCTCTGAATCTGGCAACGTTTTTTCTTTCCAGACTTGCACCCTCCGTGAGGTATTTTATTCTGCCCGGGACATTTACAGACACCTCGGTTATTTCGCAGGGTTCATTGTCCGAAACCGGCATGTAAAAAAGATACAGGTTGTCGGGGATGTCCCCGCTGCAAGCCTTTTTCCCGTCTGCATCCGTCAGATTTTCAAGGCCGCGGCCGCCGGCACGTCTGTATTGTCCTACAGTTCCGAAAAATGAGCCGTCACCGAGCTCGTTGATGTTTGAAACGGAAATGGTCACGGTTATTTTATTTTCATTTCTGTTTTCCCTGACGCCTTTAAGCCTTGCCACATTTTTTCCCGCACGGCGGTTGATTTCATCGATACATTCTATCGCCGTCTTTTCCGCATCATTTTGGGAAAAATTGTTCTGAGGCCGGGATACATCAATTATGTATGTTACATCGCATGACCCGTTCCTGTTGACTTTGACAGCCATGGAAAGGCAGCCCGACAGCATGGCCGCTGCCATGACCACAGCCAGAACCGCAAAAATCGCATTTGTCGCTTTCATGGACTGTTCCTCCCACAATCAAATCAATTGCGGCAATAAGCCATGCAGGCCTCAGACGAACTGTTATGCTCTCATATTATCACATTCGAGTGGATGAATTCCATATACCGTGGATTAATGCAGATGTTTTCGGTTTTTCCGGCATTTCCGCAAAATTTCCCGCGTTCAGGCGGTTGCGCATAAACGGCCCGTGCCGGGTGAAAATATCAGATAGGCCGTTGCGGAATTTTAAAGATGTAACGGCCTATTCCCTCCGTATGTCATATTCGGGAGTGAGACAGATATGAAGCCGTTCAGAAAGGCCCTTTATATTGCAGTAACAGTGCTGGCGGCAGGAATACTCCTTTGTTCCTGCGGCAGTAATGAAAGCCATGAAAGCGGGGACAAGCAGAAACAGGAGAATGAAAAGGCATTAAGGACCCTTGAGGAAATAGAAGGCATCAACGAGTCTATAATTCAGCTGCTCGGCGGCCCTGCAAACCCCGGAAAGCAACAACAGCCGCAGGGACAGAATGATGGCAAGGATAAGACACAGGAAACGCCGGAAGGTCAGGAAAATACCCAGCCACAGGAGAACCCGCAGCAGGAAGGCGGTCAGCAGCAGGACCGGCAGGAAGGCATGCAGCAGGAGCAGGGCAAAGAAAAACAGGGCAATGGGAATCAGGAACAGGAAAAAGGCCAGCAGGGCAAGGAGCAGGAGCAGGGACAGAAACAGGGCCAGGGGCAAGAACAACAGCAGGAAGGTACAAAGCAGGGTCGGCAGGAACAGAGCGGCGCAGGCCAGGACGAAAAACCCGGGGACAAGATATGGGATGAAGTCAACAAAAACATTATTGAACTCCATTCCCAACTCAACGAATATATTCCTGCTGCAGCAAAGCTCGGGGCCAGCGCAGAGATGGGGGAAAACGCAGGAAATGCTTTGAACCAGTTAACAAAAAGGGCCGAAGCACGAAACCACAATGAGGTGTTGACCGAGGCCAACAACCTTTATAAAGCCCTGTGTGACTATTACTCATTTCATCAGGACAAAAGGGCCCCCTCAAAGCTTCTGCTGTACCATGCAAGACGTGTCATGCTGACGGCAAAAACCGGAGACTGGCAGACATCGGCAACCGCCGTGGATGAGCTGGAAAAGCTCTGGAATTCACAGAAAACAGGTTACGGAGATGAACAAAAGGAAATTGTGGCGATGCTTGATTTGTCGGTCTCGGACCTTGCCGGTGCAGTTAAGGAGAAAAACCAGAACCTCGCCGCAATAAAGGGTCTTGTGCTCATTAACAACATATCGGAGCTTGAAAGCAGTCTTGAGCAGAAACCGCAGGAATAAAACAAAGGCGTCCGGGTAAGTACCGAACGCCCTATGTATATACAGCCCTTATCCTCTGGACTTTTTCTTCGAGATTACATCAAAGGCCACAGCAATCAGAAGCACCAGGCCCTTTATGGTCATCTGCATATCAATTCCGACACCCATGATGCTCATTCCGTTATTCAGAACACCCATTACCAGAGCACCAATTATTGCACCCATAACCGTTCCGACACCGCCGTAAGCTGAGGCGCCGCCTATAAAGCATGAGGCAATGGCATCAAGTTCGAAGTTCTGTCCGGCACCAGGGGATGCAGAATTCAGTCTGGAAGAGAACGCGATTCCGGCAACCGTAGCCAGCACTGCCATGTTGACATATGCGAAGAACAGTACCTTGTTGGTGTCAATTCCTGAAAGCTGTGCAGCCCTCTCATTGCCACCCATGGCGTAAATATAACGTCCGAAAACTGTCCTCTGAGTCAGTATGGTATAAGCACCCGCCAGAATTGCAATTACGACGAATATTATAGGAATGCCCTTGTATTCGGCAAATGCGTAAGAAAGAAGCATGATAACGGCAACAACCAGGATTAACTGGATTATGAACAAATAAAACGGCGTATTTTCAAAACCGTACCTGGCACGTTCCTTACGGTTTTTGAATGCCCCCAAAACATATATCAATGATAATATTATACCTACCACGATGGATGTGACATTGAAATCTGCTCCGAAGAAATTGAGGAAATCGGGAATGAATCCGCCGCTTATTTTCTGATATTCCTCGGGATATGGAGCCAGCGTAATTCCCTGGAGTATGGTAATGGTAAGTCCCCTGAAAACAAGCATGCCTGCAAGTGTAACGATGAACGACGGAATTCTCACGTATGCAATCCAGAATCCCTGCCAGATACCTATCAGAAGGCCTACGCCCAAAGTGATGAGAATTGCAGGAAGCATGGGCATTTTCATATTGATTATCAAAGTACCGGTAAAAGCTCCGATAAATGCAACTATGGATCCCACGGAAAGATCAATATTGCCTCCTGTAAGGATACATATTGTCATGCCTACTGCCAGAATCAACACATAGCTGTTCTGCAGGAAGAGGTTTGTTACATTCATCGGATAAAGAAGGATTCCACCCGTACTGATCTGGAAGAAGATTATGATGACCACCAGAGCAATGAGCATGGCATACTGCCGTAGATTGTTCCGTAAGATTTTGCCTATGTTCTCCATTTTCAGACTACCTCCCTGTTACTCTGCATTATACACTTCATGATGCTTTCCGAAGAGGCTTCATCACGGGTGAGTTCGCCGACTATGCGCCCCTCATTCATGACGTAGATTCTGTCGCACATTCCGAGGAGTTCGGGAAGTTCAGATGAAATAAATATGATGCATTTGCCTTCATCTGCAAGTTGATTGATTATTGTGTATATTTCATACTTGGCGCCCACATCGATGCCCCTGGTGGGTTCATCCAGTATCAGCACATCGGGATGGGAGAAGATCCATTTGCTCAGTACCACTTTCTGCTGGTTGCCACCTGAAAGATTCTCCACCTTCTGCAGGATTCCCGATGACTTTATGTCCAGTTTCGCCCGGTATTCCTCGGCAACCTTGATCTCCTCGTTTTCATTGATGAAGTTTCTGTGGCTCACTTTTTTCAGGCTTGGAAGGGTTATGTTGTGTCTGATATCGTCTATCAGTATAAGACCCGCGGACTTTCTGTCCTCGGTCAGATATGCAACTCCGTTCTCAATGGCATCACGCACGGAATTGAATTCAACCTTTTTACCGTCCTTGAAAATCTGTCCCGATATCCGGCTTCCGTAGGCTTTACCGAATATGCTCATGGCAAACTCGGTCCTTCCGGCTCCCATAAGCCCGGCTATGCCCACTATCTCGCCCCGGCGAACCTTAATGCTTGCATTCTTTATAATTTGCCTGTCTGTCATGACCGGATGGTACACATTCCAGTCTCTGACTTCAAATGCCACATCACCGATTTTCGGTTCCCTCTTCGGGAAACGGTTCACCAATGTTCTTCCGACCATGTCCCTGATTATCCGGTCTTCATTTATGTCATCCACACCTACCCTGAGACTCTCCACTGTCTGGCCGTCTCTCAGGACAGTGATGCTGTCGGCCACTTTCAGCACTTCATTGAGTTTATGGGAAATCAGAATACTGGTTATTCCTTCTTTTTTCAGTTCCAGAATCAGTTTAAGAAGGTTATCGGAGTCCTCGTCATTCAATGCAGCCGTAGGCTCGTCCAGTATAAGGAGCTTTACTTTCCTTGACAGCGCCTTCGCTATCTCAACCAGCTGCTGTTTTCCTACCCCGATGTCTTTCACCAGGGTTTGGGTGTTTTCATTCAGTTTTACCCTCTTAAGAAGCTCCCTGGCCTCCTTGTGCGTCCTGTTCCAGTCTATAAAGCCGCGCTGTTCGCGCTCATTGCACAAAAAAATGTTTTCAGCTATTGACATGTAAGGCTGCAGGGCCAGTTCCTGATGGATTATTCCGATTCCCGCCTTTTCGCTGTCCCTTACATCCCTGAAGGTACATACCTTTCCTTCAAATATTATATCTCCGCTGTAGGTGCCGTACGGATGTACGCCGCTTAAAACATTCATCAGGGTTGATTTCCCGGCACCGTTCTCGCCCACCAGGGCATGTATCTCCCCGGCCTCAACCTTGAAATTGACATTGTTAAGGGCTCTTACGCCGGGAAATTCCTTCGTGATATTCCGCATCTCCAGGATTGTTCCCAAGTTTTCTCATCCCCTTGTGGCATAATAGGCCTCCTGCCTCCCCATTGGAAGGAAACCCGTCAGCATTCTTAAAAATTTGTTTGGAGACGGCAGAGTCAATCCTCCGCCGTCTCCATTTCATGCACCCCAGGGCGGGCCGGATGGGGTGCTGCAACGGACGAACTACTGGATATCTGCCTCAGTGTAGTATCCGCTGTCTATGAGAAGCTTCTTGTAGTTGTCCTTAGTGGTGACTTCAGGCACGATGAGGTATGAAGGAACAACCTTCACTCCGTTGTCATATGACTCTGTATCGTTTACAGGAACCTCTTTGCCCTGGAGCATGGCATCCACCATCTCGACAACCTTTTCCGCAAGCAATCTGGTGTCCTTGAATATCGACATGGACTGTTTGCCCTGGATAATGGCCTTTACATTGGCCTTATCGCAGTCCTGACCGGTAATAATCGGGTAAGGCTTGTCAGGAGTGCCGTAGCCGTTGTTGTCCAGAGATGCGATGACACCAATGGCAGTACTGTCGTTGGGCATAAGTAATGCATCCAGCTTTCTGCCGCCGGAATAGTTGGCTGTAATCAGGTTGTCCATCCTGGTCTGAGCATTTGCCGAATCCCATTTCTCGGTGGCAATCTTCTTGAAATCGATCTGTCCGCTGGGAACTACAAGCTGTCCGTTGTCTATGTATTTCTGGAGAACGTCCATGGCGCCCCTATAGAGGAAGATTGAGTTGTTGTCGTCAGGTGCTCCGCCGAACAGTTCTATGTTATACGGTCCTTTTCCTTCCTTCAGTCCGAGGGCTTCTTCGATATATGATGCCTGGAGAGCACCAATCTTGTAGTTGTCAAAGGTTGCATAGTAGTCCACATTCGGAGTCTGCATTATCAGACGGTCGTATGCGATAACCTTGATGTTCTGATCTGCCGCTTTCTTAAGAACATCGGTAAGGGAAGATCCGTCTATTGAAGCGATAACGAGAACTTTGCAGCCCTTTGAGATCATGTTCTCAATCTGCTGGATCTGCGTGTTAATATCATTGTTGGCGTACTGGAGATCCACCTTGTATCCCTTGGCCTCCAGCTGTTTCTTCATATTGTCGCCGTCCTGGTTCCATCTCTGCAGCGACTTGGTGGGCATGGCAACACCGATGAGATTACCGCTACCCTGACTGCCGCAGCCGGTAAGCGTGAACATGCCGACCAGCAGCGTAAGAACGAGAAGCAATGAAAGTTTTCTTTTCATAAGCTACTCCTCCATTTAATTTATTTGGTGTTTCACCACTATCATTTTATATGAATGGATATTCTTTTATCTCTAGAGATAATTAAGGAAATACTGGTCAATTTAAATAACATGTCGGCAGAAGTTCTCTTTTACGGGTAAATTTTTAAGGTTAAAATTCTACCATTATAAATAAAGCCCCATGGCCTTTTACAGCCATGGGGCAATTAATACCATACTTTTTTACTGTTGATCCGGGGCGGGCCACTGGTCCTTCGGGACATTGATAAAGATATCTTCCAGGCGGTGGAAGCTGTCCTTTACGATAGTATCCATCATGTTGTCCGCAAATACGGCAACTGGTTCAACCTTGTAGTATGGTACGTCATACGTTCCGTCGGAAATGGTCTCAGTGGTTGGAAACTCTTCTCCACTGACTAGTTTTACCGCTGCTTCGGCAGCAGCCTTCGCAAGCTTGTCTATGGGCTTGTAAACAGTCATCAGCTGTGTTCCTTCCACAACCCGCTGACAGGCAGCCAGATCGGCATCCTGTCCTGTAACGGGAACCTTGCCGGCCAGTCTTTTCTCAGAAAGCGCTTCTATGGCTGCATAGGCCAGAGTGTCGTTTGCAGCAATTACAGCATCTATTTCAATCCCGTTTTCAAGAATTTCCTCTATACATTGAAAAGCATCTTCATAAGCCCAGTCTTGTGCCGAGGTTTCGTTTATTATCCTTATGTTACCGTTTTTTATCGGCTCTTCGAGTACATTCATGTATCCCTGGTAAAGCAGTTCGGTGTTGTAGTCAGTGGCCGGTCCGTTTACTATAACATAGTTTCCCTTCGGCACCTTGTCCAGCAGTGCCTGTGCCATTAATTCGCCGACTTTCACATTGTCAAACGACATGTAAAGGTCCGCTCCCGCATACTTTATCAGGCGGTCATAGCATATGACCTTTATGCCTGCCCTGTGAGCCAATCGCACCGCTTCAGCACTTGCATCCGAGTCCTGCGTGATGATTACAAGTATGTCTATGCCCTGCTCTATCATATTTCTTACCTGCCTCATCTGTTCATCATTGTCGTTGTTGGCGTTCTGAACCAGCACGTCGGCTCCAAGCTCCTTGGCTCTGGCAACGAAGATATCCCTGTCCCTGAGCCAGCGTTCCTGGACAGTATTTCCCATGGATAAACCTATCTTTATTTCCGGTATCTGATCATCACCGGCAGTCTGCTGCTGGATCACATTTTCGTTCGAGCAGCCGGCAATCGCAAGTGAAAAGATGCACGTCAGCAAAAGTACCGTTTTCCCGGCCCTCCTCAGCAATGTAATCACCTCCCAGCTCTCAGCTTTGCACTGATCCCCGCTGACTCACTCTTTGAACTCAGACGGGCTGAGTCCGGTAACCTTTTTAAATATCTTGCTGAAATAATTGGGGTCGTTGTATCCCACCTGATAGCAGACTTCCTTGACACTCAGTTTCTCTTCCTTCAGAAGCCTTTTGGCTTCCGTTATACGGACCCTGGTCAGGTAATCTATGAAGTTCTCCCCTGTCTGTTCCTTGAAGAACCGGCTGAAATACTGGGGACTCAATCCCGTTGCCCTTGATACTTCCTCAAGTGATATGTCTCTGCGGAAATTTGAATCAATATAGTCTTTTGCAATGCTGATAAGATGGTTGTAGCGATCTGACCTTGCAGCCTTTATTCCCAGGGTAATCGCTTCAATCTGGTTTTTGCACCAGTTTTTCAGAAGTATCGGATCATCCAGTTCAAGAAACTCCCTGAGATAGCTCCGCCCCGTCAGGGCATCCTTGTCTTCCGCACCGTATTCATAGGCATTTCTGTGAAGCAGCACCATAAGTTCAAGAAGCCTTCCCTTTATATCCTCGAAGGAAACACAGGGATTTTCGGAGAGTGCGTCGTACAGCTGGGAAAACAGGGTAAGGCATTCTCCGGTCTCGCCAAGGACTGCTTTCTCCAGCAGCTGTTTTTCCCTTATGCGGAATATGGTCTGTTCGGTTTTCCCTTTCTCGGTAATGTCGTGGATATGCATCACTTCATTTTCCTTGGCATGCTTGACAGCGCGGATTGACTCCGAGAAGGAAGCCATGATATTGTCGCTGTCCTGTATGCTGCCTATGCCCATGCGGAAGGATGTGGCAGCCCGTTTTGAGATTTTGTCGATTATGTATTTTCCGGCTTCTACAGCTTCCAGCCTTTGGCCATAATCATCCCTGTGTGACGGAACGGGCACATAGCATATGACGCGGTTCAGCATTACAGGCCCTATGACGCAGTTGCCGATACGGCTTTTTATAATATCCCTCAGCACGGGATAGAATGACTGGCTTAAAACATTTGACCCTATCACGTTTCCGAAACTTCCAGACTGCTTTTCTTCGCCGAATTCCAGCGTCATGATATATCCCGGCCCGTCGGGAAGGTCAAGAAGGCGCCTGTACTTATCCAGTTCCTGGTTATAATCCTCGTAAAGAAGTATCGAATAGATGAAGCCATGCTCAAGTATGGGCAGAACCCGCTCGAACTTCTCTCTGAGTTCCAGCTCCATCATCATCTTCTTCCTTGCTTCGGAAAGCCTTTGGTCCGCCTTCCTTATTATTTCGACTATTTTATTGCGGTTAAGAGGCTTCAGCAGATATTCCACCACACCCAGGTTTACAGCTTCCTTTGCATATTCAAACTGTTCATAGGCCGATATGATGACAAACTCGACCTGGGGATAGATGGATTTTATTTCACGGATTGCGTCTATTCCGTTTATGCCGGGCATCCGTATATCCATGAAGATCAGATCGGGCTTTACATCCTGGGCTTTTTCAATGGCCTCGCGCCCGGATCTGGCGGTTGCAACTACTTCCACATCGTCAAAGTTCTTCTGGATGATGTATTTGATAGACTCGATGACAATGTTCTCATCATCCACCACCATCACCCTAAGCATTCAGACATTCCTTCCTTCTTTGAACGCATATTTTGGGTATCCTGATGATTACCCTTGTTCCGCCGGGTTTTTCACTTATGATTTCCATGACATCTTCATAATCGAAAAAGTTTCTGAGCCTAAGAAGCACGTTTCTGATGCCTATGCCGGTGGTATGTCCCATAGACCCAGACGGTTTTTCTTCACCGGAGTTTCCGCCGATTACCCTGTCTATCGTCTCCTGACTCATTCCGGCTCCGTTGTCGGCAATTTCCACGGTATAGTTCGTTCCGTCATCCCTGACTTTCAGGCTGATGGTACCGCCGCTTTCCAGTTCACTGATGCCATGTATGAAGGCATTTTCTACGAGGGGCTGAAGCACCATGCACGGGATAGGGATGTCCAGCACATTTTCATCCACTTCCTGCACGTAATTTATCCTGTCGTCATACCGCACCTTCAGCAGCGATATGTAGTTGTTGATGTTCTGAACCTCGTCCCCCAGGGTGACCGGGCTGTCAAGACTTCTGAGATTGTATCTGAAAAGGTTTGAGAAGCATTCAATGAAATGGTATGTCCTGTCGGCATCTTCAAACATGGCAAGCTGGGCTGCAGCATTGAGGGTGTTGAAGATGAAGTGTGGGTTTATCTGTGACTGAAGCGCCCGCAGCTGCGTTTCCTTGAGGTGGCTTTTCATCAGGAGGTTCTGCATTTCCTGTTCTTTCAGCCTGGCCTCAAGCTCGGCCTTTTCCCTCATGGCTGCCATCTGGTTCCTGATGCTCTGTGCCATCCGGTTGAAGGCATTGGCCATGACGCCTATCTCGTCATCGCTGTTTACGGTCACCAGCTCAACGTCATAGTTTCCGTTAGAAATCTCATTGGCGGCCTTTGCCAGGCTTATGATCGGCTGGGTAATCTTGAACGTCATTCTGATGATGAATACGACGTTGAAAACAATTACGGCTAGTATGACCAGCAGGTTGATAAGCAGGATGTATCCGAGCTTGCCTGCTATCATCGTATAAACCTTGGTGTTCTCCTGGAACTGATTCTGCGTAAGCCTTTCAATGTAGAGATTTATGTAGTCGTAAACCTTGCTGGCCTCGGTGTAGTTTTGTGTATATCCTTCTATGTCCCTGCCGCGCTTGGCGCTTATTGCACTGTCGCTGTAGTCCAGATATGTGAGTATCATGTTCCCGATGTCATGCAGCAGTAACCCGCTTTCAGTATCATCAAACATGCTGCCTATTTCTTCGCCGGTTTTCCTGAGGGTTGACGAATATTTGTAATAATTGTTGAGGCTTCCTGAATGGCTGGTTGCAAGATAACTCTCCAGTGCGCTCTGAACGCTTGCCACATTATCGCTGATATTGCTCAGGTACTGGTTGTTTTCGAATATGGCATCCATGGCCAAAGCAAGCATCTGCGCGCTGGAATACGAAAAAAAGCATGCCACTGCCATGATAAGCGTTGTTATCATGAAATAGATTATGAGCTTTTTTCTTATCCGGTTGGGATAAAACAATCTGATGAACTTTTTCATTTGTCTGCCCTGTCCCCGTCTTCATCAATTGAAATGGTGCGCATGTAATCCTCAATGTTGTGGATTGTTACCACCTTCGCACCCGTATCCACATAGTTTGAGGTTATTCTGTTTTCTTTTATATCAATCAGCGTTTTAATGCTTTCGTACCCGATTTCATACGGATTTGCCACCACAGTTCCGTATATTACTCCCTTTTCTATGTAGCGGAGGATTTCGGGCGCATCGTCGTAGCCGATTATGGTTATCTGGCCGACCTTGTTGAGGTCAACCACTACCTGGGCAGCACTTATGGTATCTTTGGCGCTGGTACAGATTATGGTGTCAATCTCGGGATAGTCAAAAAGTATCTTTCTTGTAACTTCCTCGGCGCTGAAATAGCCGGCGCTTGAAGAAAAGGTCCTTATGGTCATGCCCGGCATCCCTTCCAGGGCATCCTTGGTACCTGCAACTCTCAGGTTCTGGGGAACATTCACGGCGCCATCCACATAGTCGCTGAGTATGATGGCAATATTGGCACTTTCGCCTTTCGCCTCAATCACAAGCTTTCCGGCCTCCCGCCCGAGGTTGAAGGTGTTGGTGCCTACATAGGCGCTGCGCTTGCTGCTCTTGGCCTCGGCTTCGACGGTAATGACCGGGATACCCGCGTCAACGGCCTTGTTAATCAGCGGAGTGAATTTCTCCTCGTCAAGCACATGGATCACAATCCCGTCCACTTTAGATGCTATGGCTATATCCAGATATTCCAGCTGTTCGTCGAGATTTGTTAGACGCGGGACATTGAATTCGACAGCAACATTGAAATCCTCTGCCGCTGCAAGACAGCCTTCCTTTACAGACTGCCAGAAGGTGTCGTCAGCCTGGCCTATGACTGCAAAATGATAGGCGGGCTTTTCCCTGTTTCTCCGGAAAACGTTCCTTTCCTCAAGCAGGCTTAGGCTCTGTGTGCGAAAATAACCGACCGAATAGGTGACAAGAATTACAAGAACAATGATGACCGCAACAACTGCAACGGCTCGCTTCATCTCAACCACTCTTTGTTGCCCGAATTATGGCAAATCCGCCGGTCAAGAAAATTATAACATACTTTTTATAAATACAGCATATTAAACAAAAAAGCAGCCATTTTAAAATGGCTGCTTTGTAATAATTCTCCGTATATCTTACCGTCTGTTTGCCTTGTAAGAGGGTGCGTACTTTGCCGCTGTCATGACTGCTTCGGTCATGCTCACTGCGCTTGCCTTTCCAGTACCGGCAATGTCATAGGCCGTTCCGTGGTCCACAGAGGTCCTGAGAAAAGGAAGTCCGACGGTTATTGAGATTGTCCTTTCGAAATCAAGAGTCTTGGTGGCAATATGTCCCTGGTCATGATAGAGGGACAGCACCGAATTAAAGCGTCCCGTCAGAGCCAGATGGAACACCGAGTCGGCGCTTACGGGGCCTTCCACATCGTAGCCCATCCTTCTTGCCTCCTCAACAGCCGGAGCTATTACTTCAACTTCTTCGACCCCGAAAAGGCCGTGCTCGCCGCAGTGGGGATTAAGGCCTGCAACCGCCATCGTGCCTTCAGTGATGCCAAGCATCCTCAGGGCTCCGGTACACCTTTTGATGTAATCCAGAAGCCTTTCCTTCGTAATCATGTCGCATGCCTTCCGCAGCGAAACATGCCGGGTAAGGAAAAACACCCTCAGGTTTCTGACCTCAAAAAGGGTAAGCGGATCATCGGTCCCGGTAAGTCCGGCAAGTATCTCGGTATGACCGATATAAGGCACGCCTGCGGCTTTCAGTGATTCCTTGTTGATGGGCGGCGTGGCTATGGCGTCGGCTTTTCCGTTCAGGGCAAGGCTGACCGCTTTTTCTATGAACTCGTAGGATGCCCTGCCGCCAAGAGCCTGGACCCGGCCTGTTTCGAGATTCTCAATATCGACATTTCCAAGATTCAGAAGGTCAACCGTACCCGCCCTGTAAAGTCCGTCCTGCGGGTTGCTGACGGTACGGATGTCCAAATCAAGCCTGCAGAACTCAAGCGCTTTCCCTATAACACCGAGGTCGCCCACAACAAGAGGCCTGCAGATGTCATAGAGTTCCTTCCCGGCCAGGGCCTTGACGACTATCTCCGGTCCAATGCCTGCAGGGTCTCCGAGTGGTATTGCAATAATCGGTCTTTTCGGGTTGTCTTCAGCCATTGTCCTTATCATTTCCGTCGACCATCCCTGTCATTTCCGCTTCGTGAGCCATACATTCAGGGCACAGCCCGTAGTAGAAAACATCCTTTTCCCGGACCAGGAAGCCGTTCAGGTCATCCGTGTCGATGGCCGCGCTCTTGAAATGAAAATCACGTATCATTCCGCAGTTTTCACACTTGAAATGGCCGTGACAGCTCATGTCTGCATCATAGCGAGTTTCATTCTCCTCTATGGTCAGAACCCTGGCGATGTTTGACTTGACAAAAAGGTTCAGGGTGTTGTATACCGTAGTTTTGGAAAGAGTGGGAATGTCTTTTACCAGCGCGGTATAGATTTCATCCACCGTCGGATGATTCTTCCTGGACAGAAGGTATTCCAGAATTCTTATCCTGGCATAGGACGGTTTTATATTCTCTTTTAAAAGCATGGATCCTATTATTTCAGCCTTACTGCCCATTCACATCACTTCCTTGTACAGTTTGTATTTTTATTATATCACAAACTTTGTACTGATTACAATTTTAATCCGGTTACATTTATAATATATATACTTAATTTTTACATACGTTTGTAAACATCCAGGTTTATGATGACACCGGCCGCCGGTTTGATGCAGCGTGCGTCGGTCTGAAGATGTATAATGGTGGCGGCAGGAAGCAGAATGAACTGGGGGAACTGACATGTGGGAATATTTCAAAAGAAATGCAGGTATTGCTGCTCGGAAATAGATATAAACACGGTAAGATGCCCCCATTGCATGTCGATGCCCGATGAAACGCCATGAACACTATGACGGCCGCCTCCGTGCGTATCCGTCATTTAACTTGCCTGCCTTAACGGCAGGCAGGAATATTACTTGTACAAATTATTATCAATGAAAGGAAGTTTTATGATGGACAGAAGCATTATGGAAAAATACGCCCTGCTGGCCGTGAAGGCCGGAATTAACTTACAGAAGGGGCAGACTCTGGTCGTCAACTCTCCCATTGAGTGCGCACCGTTTGCCAGAATGATATCCGAAAAGGCTTACCGTGAAGGTGCCGGCGATGTGGTAATCAGCTGGGATGATGAGCTCTTTCAGAAAATTAGGTATATGAACGCACCTGACGGGATATTCGACAGCTTTCCCGACTGGAAGAAGGCCTTCTATACCGATTATGCAAGAAAGGGAGCGGCATTTCTGAGCATTTATTCAGAAGATCCGGAACTTATGAAGGATGTTTCCCCGGAAAGGATTGCAAGAGCCAGCAAGGCAAAGAATACGGCACTTAAGGAATTCTATGAAAGGATTATGAGCAACAGGAACAGCTGGTCAATCGTATCCTTTCCCACCGCGTCCTGGGCTCGCCGTGTTTTCCCTGCCGATACTCCCGAAAAGGCGTATGGAAAACTGTCTGACGCCATCGTTAAGGCAATGCGGCTTGACGCAGACGACCCGCTTGCTGCCTGGAAAAAGCATCTTAAAGAACTTGCAGACCGGCTGGAATTTCTCAACAGTCACCGGTTCAGATATCTGAGATACCATAATTCCATCGGCACCGACCTTACAATTGAGCTTCCTGAAGGCCACATCTGGACCGGAGGCTCAGAATTTACGGAGGACGGTACGGAATTTATCCCGAACATGCCTACCGAGGAGGTATTCACGCTTCCCAAACGGGACGGCGTCAACGGGACTGCCGTTGCATCCATGCCCCTCAGCTATAACGGACAGCTGATAAAGGATTTCTCAATCAAATTACGCGACGGAAAAATCGTTGACTTTACGGCCAGGGAAGGTTATGAAGCCCTGAAGAACCTTATAGAGACCGATGAAGGCTCAAGGTACCTGGGAGAGGTATCCCTCGTACCCTGTGACTCGCCCATCGCAATGTCGGGTATTCTCTTCCTCAACACCCTTTTTGACGAAAACGCCTCGTGCCACCTGGCAATAGGACGCGCTTACTCCACCAATCTCAGAAACGGAACCCAAATGAGCCGGAAGGAACTGGATGAAGCCGGCGTAAACGATTCAATAGTCCATGAGGATTTCATGATAGGCACCTCCGACCTCGATATCACGGGCATACTTGAGAGCGGCGAGGAGATACCCGTCTTCAGGAACGGAAGGTTTGCTTTTTAAAAATTTCCGGAAAGCCTGACAATTGACCTGGCTTGAATCGTTGTGCTATTGTTTGTAAGGAAACAAATCAGGTCGAAAATTTGCTGAATATTTTGCTTTACAGGAGTTTGCCATGAACAGAATCGGTTTTGACAATGACAAATACCTGCGTCTTCAGTCAGAGAAAATACGCGAGAGGATTAATTCATTCGGCGGGAAGCTGTACCTGGAGTTCGGAGGAAAGCTTTTTGACGACTATCACGCATCCAGGGTCCTTCCCGGCTTTAAACCCGACAGCAAGGTCAAGATGCTGCTTCAGCTCAGGGACCAGGCGGAGATAATAATTGCCATCAATGCGGATGACATTGAAAAGAGCAAGCGACGCGGTGATTTGGGAATAACCTATGATATGGACGTGCTGAGACTAATAGATGCGTTCCGTGATATCGGGCTTTACGTGGGAAGCGTGGTCATCACCCACTACCGGTCCCAGTATTCCGCCGACCTGTTCCAGAAGAGGCTTGAGAATCTTGGAATCAGGGTATACAGGCACTACCCGATTCCGGGCTATCCGTCCAATGTTCCGCTTATCGTGAGCGATGAGGGATACGGGAAAAACGATTATATAGAGACGTCACGTTCCCTTGTGGTGGTTACCGCTCCTGGTCCAGGAAGCGGGAAAATGGCGGTATGCCTCTCCCAGCTATATCATGAACACAAGCGCGGAAAAGAGGCCGGATATGCGAAGTTTGAAACCTTCCCCATCTGGAACCTTCCGCTGAAGCATCCCGTCAATGTGGCCTACGAAGCTGCCACGACCGACCTCAACGACGTCAACATGATTGATCCGTTCTATCTTGAGGCCTACGGCAAGACAGCCGTAAGCTACAACAGGGATGTTGAGATATTCCCCGTGCTGAAGGCCATATTTGAAAACATCAAGGGCCGGTGTCCATACAACAGCCCCACCGATATGGGCGTAAACATGGCAGGCTACTGCATCACTGACGACGAGGTGGTCTGCAGGGCATCGGAACAGGAAGTCATCCGCCGCTATTACAATACATACTGCGCTGTAAGGCAGGGTCTTGCCGACCAGTCGGAGATATACAAGCTGGAGCTTCTGATGAAGCAGCTTGGCATTTCCACAAAGGACAGGCCCGTAGTTGAGGCCGCCCTTACGCGTGCCGAAGAGACAGGCGGACCGGCAGTAGCAATACAGCTAAACGACGGGCGTATCGTCACCGGGAAAACCTCTTCCCTCCTCGGTGCTTCGGCTGCGGCCCTGCTTAACGCCCTGAAGGAGCTTGGCGGCATCCAGCATGACATACATCTTATATCTCCCATAGTCATCGAGCCGATTCAGGTGCTGAAAACAAGCCACATGGGCAACAGGAACCCGCGTCTTCATACCGATGAGATACTTATAGCACTTGCAATCTGCGCGGCAACCAACCCCACAGCGGCCCTTGCGCTCGAGCAGCTTCCCAAGCTCAAAAACTGTGAAGCCCATTCATCGGTCATCCTGTCAAGGGTTGACGAAAACGTGTTTCACAAGCTTGGCATAAACCTTACCTGCGAGCCCCAGTACCAGACCAAAAAGCTGTATCACAAGTGAAACTTCGTATTCCCGAAAATGCTTGACCGGCAAAGAAAGCTGCATTATCCCAAAATCTGTAAAAGATGATGCAGCTTTTTTATATCGCGACAGTCCTGGTACCTTTCGATTGACCCCATCAAGGGTGAGGGTTGTCCGTGCCGATGGGAAGAAATAGGACTGTAATAATACTCGTTTAATGCTTACTTACCACTGCCGTGCTGCCGGCGGGCTGCAGCGGATCCCATGAATGTTCCGTGCCGGATACGGAATTGCAGATGAAGGGACTGCAGCAGACCCGGAAAACGGAGCTTTAAGCGGGCTGACAAACCTTGATTTGCTGTGGCACCACATAAATGATATAAGCCCGCTGGGGTCATAAACGTCAATCCCTCTACTGTAGATGTTTAGAAAACTCAAGGTCCGGCATTCCGATACCCGGCATTACTGAATCCCTTTATAGGATTTTTATAGGATTTTTACGCATAAAAAGGCACCGGTAGCGATTAATGCATGCCGGCGCCTTGATTATAGCCTCTTTATCCAGAAAATCGTTTATGGTAAGGGACCGTTGCCTTCTAATTCCTTCTTTTATTTCTGCCCGAGTTCCTCGCCCTTCTTGACTGCGGCCTGTGCAGCGGCAAGCCTTGCGATGGGCACACGGTAAGGCGAACAGGATACATAGTCGAGGCCGACATTGTGGCAGAATTCCACTGATGACGGGTCTCCGCCGTGTTCACCGCAGATTCCGAGCTGGATGTCAGGGCGTACCTTTCTTGCAGCCTCAACCGCCATGGCTATCAGCTTGCCAACACCGGTCTGGTCGAGCTTGGCAAAGGGATCGAAATCATATATCTTCTTGTCGTAATAGTCTTCCAGGAACTTGCCGGCATCGTCACGCGAGAATCCGAAGGTCATCTGGGTCAGGTCGTTGGTGCCGAAGGAGAAGAACTCGGCTTCCCTGGCAATCTGGTCTGCCGTAAGTGCAGCCCTCGGAATCTCTATCATGGTTCCCACCTTGTACTTGAGGTCGACGCCTGCTTCCTTGATGATGGCATCAGCTGTCCTCACCACTACATCCTTTACATACTTAAGTTCCTTGACGTCACCTACAAGCGGTATCATGATTTCAGGCACCACCTTCAGCCCTTCCCTGCTCACGTTGATGGCAGCCTCGATAACAGCCCTTGTCTGCATCTCAGCGATTTCAGGGTAGGACACGGCAAGGCGGCATCCGCGGTGGCCCATCATCGGGTTGAACTCATGGAGCGAGTTAACCATGTTCTTGAGTTCCTCAAAGCTCATGCCCATTTCTTCGGCAAGTGCCTTGATATCTTCGTCATCCTGAGGCAGGAACTCGTGGAGAGGAGGATCCAGGTAACGGATGGTGACGGGATGCCCCTTCATCTCACGGAACAGGCCCTCGAAATCGCCCCTCTGCATGGGCAGCAGTTTGTTCAGCGCCTTTCTCCTCTGCTCTTCTGTGCGTGCCACTATCATCTCGCGCATTGCCTTGATTCGGTCACCGTCGAAGAACATATGCTCGGTACGGCAGAGTCCGATACCTTCAGCGCCGAATCTGAAAGCCTGAGCCGCATCCTTGGGCGTATCGGCGTTTGCCTTTACCTTCAGTCTCCTGATGTTGTCGGCCCACTCCATGAAAGTGCCGAAGTAACCGCTTATCTCGGGGTCAACGGTAGGCAGGCGTCCGGCATAGACGTTTCCTGTGGAACCGTCAAGTGAAATCCAGTCTCCCTCTTTATAGACATTGCCGTTCTTGTCGGTCATTGTCTTGGCTTCTTCGTCTATCTTGATTTCACCGCAGCCGGCCACGCAGCAGGTACCCATACCTCTGGCCACAACCGCCGCATGGGATGTCATACCTCCCCTGGAGGTAAGTATTCCTCTGGACACGTGCATGCCTTCAATATCCTCGGGGGATGTTTCGGTACGTACCAGAATTATGTCCTTTTCGCCTGCCTCATGAGCTGCAATGGCTTCTTCGGCGGTAAAGTAGATTTTTCCGGTGGCAGCTCCGGGTGATGCAGGAAGGCCCTTGGCAACAGGCTTTGCTTCCTTAAGGGACTTTGGGTCAAATGTGGGATGGAGCAGGCTGTCCAGCTGCTTCGGGTCAACCTTGAGGATAGCTTCTTCCTTAGTGATAAGACCTTCGTTCACAAGGTCAACCGCAATCTTCAGGGCTGCCTGCGCGGTGCGTTTACCGTTGCGGGTCTGGAGCATGAAGAGCTTGCCGCGCTCAATTGTAAACTCCATGTCCTGCATGTCCCTGTAATGCTTTTCAAGCTTTTCTGCTATATCAACAAACTGGTTGTACAGCGCGGGATTTATTTCCTTCAGCCTGTCTATGGGCTCAGGAGTACGGATTCCTGCCACGACGTCTTCGCCCTGGGCGTTCATCAGGAACTCGCCGTAAAGTTTCTTCTCGCCTGTGGCGGGATTCCTTGTGAATGCTACGCCGGTGCCGGAATCATTGCCCATATTGCCGAACACCATTTCCTGAACGTTCACTGCAGTACCCCAGTCGCTGGGTATATCGTTAAGGCGGCGGTAAACGATTGCACGAGGGTTGTTCCAGGAGCGGAAAACGGCCTTGACGGCTTCCATAAGCTGTACCTTCGGATCCTGCGGGAAGGGTTCGCCCTTCTCCTTTGCATAAAGTTCAAGATACTGCTTTGCAAGTGCCTTCATGTCGTCGGCATCAAGCCCGGTGTCGAGCTTCACGCCTTTCTTTTCCTTCATATTGTCGAGGAGGTTTTCGAACTTGTTCTTGTCAATGCCCATTACGACATCGCTGAACATCATTATGAATCTTCTGTAACTGTCATATGCAAAACGCGGATTGTTCGTAAGTTTTGCCAGGCCTTCAACGACGGTATCATTTAGGCCCAGGTTCAGAATGGTGTCCATCATGCCGGGCATGGAAGCTCTTGCACCTGAGCGAACCGACACCAGCAACGGATTATCCGGATCACCAAGCTTCTTTCCTACCGTTTTTTCAAGCTTGTCAAGGTGTTCATAAATCTGGTCCTCGATTTCCTTTGCAATGACCTCTCCGTCTTCGTAATAGCGAGTGCAGGCCTCGGTTGTCACTGTGAAGCCTCTCGGTACCGGAAGTCCAAGGTTAGTCATTTCAGCAAGGTTGGCGCCCTTTCCGCCCAAGAGATTCCTCATGGAGGCATTTCCCTCGCTGAAGAGATAGACATATTTCTTCATAATTTACCCTCCTGCTTTGCTGATTTATAAAATCACGGTGATTAACCGCGGTAAGCAGTTGATTACGGTATCTGTCCCTCGCAGCCTGCACTTTATTAGATATCAAGTTTTTCCCTGATGTAACCTTTCAGTTCGTCAATGGGAATTCTGACCTGCTCCATGGAATCGCGTTCCCGGACAGTAACACGCCTGTCTTCAACCGATTCAAAGTCAAAGGTAACACAATAGGGTGTTCCGATTTCGTCCTGCCTTCTGTACCTCTTTCCGATGCTGCCGGTATCGTCAAAATCACATACAAACTCGCCCAGCAGGCTCTCATAAACCTTGAAGGCCTCATCCGACAGCTTCCTGGACAGCGGGAGAACAGCCACCTTTACAGGAGCAAGTGACGGATGCAGGCGCAAGACAGTTCTTACATCGCCGCCTTCCAGTTCTTCCTCGTCATAGGCATCACAAAGAAATGCAAGTGCAACCCGGTCCGCACCAAGGGAAGGTTCTATGCAGTAAGGTATGAATTTTTCATTTTTTACTGGGTCAAAGTATGAAAGATCCTCCTTGGCATGCTCCATATGCTGCCTGAGATCAAAATCGGTACGGTTTGAAATGCCCCAGAGCTCGCCCCATCCGAACGGAAAGAGATATTCTATGTCCGTTGTTGCCTTGCTGTAATGGGACAGCTCCTCGGGAGAATGATCACGCAGCCTTATGTTTTCCTTTTTCATGCCAAGGCCGGTAAGCCAGTTTACGCAAAATTCCTTCCAGTAAATGAACCATTCCTGATCGGTTCCCGGCTCGCAGAAGAATTCAAGCTCCATCTGCTCGAATTCACGCGTTCTGAAAGTAAAGTTTCCGGGAGTAATCTCGTTTCTGAAGGATTTGCCTATCTGGCCTATCCCGAATGGAAGCTTTTTCCTTGTGGTTCTAAGCACGTTCTTGAAATTTACGAAAATACCCTGGGCAGTCTCAGGACGAAGATATATTTCATTCTTTGAATCCTCAGTCACGCCCTGGTATGTCTTGAACATAAGATTGAATTTGCGGATATCGGTGAAATCATGGGCGCCGCAGTTGGGACACGGAATCCTGTGTTCCCTTATATATGCCATCATTCCTTCATAGTCCGACGCATCCACGACCATTGAGATGTTGTTTGCCTTATTGTAATCCTCAATCAGGTTGTCGGCCCTGTGCCTTGTCTTGCACTGCCTGCAGTCGATAAGCGGGTCCGAGAAGCCGCCCACATGACCTGATGCGACCCAAACCTGAGGGTTCATCAGTATGGCACAGTCAACGCCTACATTATAAGGGTTTTCCTGTACAAATTTTTTCCACCAGGCCTTTTTTATGTTGTTCTTGAATTCAACTCCCAGCGGCCCGTAATCCCAGGTGTTTGCCAGTCCACCGTAAATTTCGGATCCCTGGAAAATGAATCCCCTGTTCTTGCACAACGCAACTATCTTGTCCATTGTTTTCTCAGACTGCATTCTGTTATCCTCCTGCATTTAGTACTGTCAGCATGCTGTTTGCCATTATGTCTGCCGTCAGTACCTGCTGTGTTTTCGTTGATAATATTATATAAATACATTATACATTATACAATATTATTCATTATCCTCTTTTGCAGCATCCTGCCCTGAGCCGTTTTCTGCGGCGGAATGCTCTCCGGAAGTCACGTCCGGCTTTCTCTGTACTTTATGATAGCCTATTTTGCCTTCTGCTATTTCCTGTATGGCTATGGTTACGTCTTTGGTGGACGGGCAGTTTGTAAGCTTTTCCGCTCCGTTTGTCAGCATTCGGGCACGCTTGGCTGTCGCTATCACCAGTGTGTAGCGGTTGTTTATCTTCTCAAGCAATGTAGACAAAGGCGGATTGAACATAAGAATCACTCACTCCTTGTTTGTTAGTCTTTCAATAAGTTCAAGGTTCCTGAATGTTTTCATCTGTTCCGCCCGGATAATGGCGACAAACCTCCTGGCCGCCTCTTCAACGGTATCGTTCAGTATGACATAGTCATACTTCGGTATGTATCTGAACTCCTCACGTGCTCTGTCAAGCCTTCTTCTGATAGTCTCCTCGTCCTCGGTTTTTCGTCCTCTCAGGCGCCTTTCCAGCTCTTCGAAACTTGGCGGAACAATAAAACAAAGGACGGCATCCCTGAACATCTCCTTTATCTTCATTGAGCCTTCAACTTCGATTTCAAGGATTATATTCCGCCCCTTCTCCAGTTCCCGGGTGACATATTCCTTTGGTGTGCCGTAATAATTGCCGCAGTATTCCACCCATTCGACAAGGCGGTTCTCTCTGATCATGGCCTCAAACTGCTGCCGGGTCTTGAAAAAATAATGAACTCCGTCTATTTCACCCGGACGTGGTTTCCTGGATGTGGCGGAGACAGATGTATAGAGATTGTCCGTAAGTTCTTTCGCGCGCTTTATAACGCTTCCCTTTCCCACTCCGGCCGGGCCGGAGAGAACAATAAGCAGCCCGGGATTCATGGTTCTTCCTCCATGACCGGCTCAGTATCCATTTCTTCTGTATCCGAAATATGCTCATCTTCTCGCTCGTTAAGCCTGTGGGCAATGGTCTCCGGCTGGAGAGCCGAAAGAACTACATGATCGCTTTCGGTAACGATTACGGCACGGGTCCGGCGCCCGTATGTGGCATCAATGAGTGCGCCGCGCTCCCGGGCTTCCTGGATTATCCGCTTTATCGGCGCCGATTCCGGACTGACTATGGCCACGATCTTGCTTGCTGACACTATGTTTCCGAATCCAACATTAATAAATTTCATATCCATACGAACCCTTACATATTTATTGCAGAAGCAGTTTACAGCCACATCTCCGGTGTTCCTACTCGATGTTCTGAACCTGCTCCCTCATTTTTTCAATCTCGTTTTTAAGTTCAACAACCAGATTGGTTATTTCAACGTCGCTTGACTTCGACCCTATAGTGTTTACCTCACGGTTCATCTCCTGAAGCAGAAAGTCCAGCTTCTTTCCGACGGGGCTTCCGGCTTCAAGCATGTCCCGAATCTGATATATATGGCTTCCGAGCCTTACTATCTCCTCGTCAATGCTGCACCTGTCGGCAAATATGGCCGCTTCCATTGCAAGTCTTGCCGGGTCTATCTTCATTCCGGCAAGCTCCTCGACCCTTGCTTCAAGTTTTTTCTTGTACTCCTCAACGACCACGGGCGCCCTTTGGCGTATCTTTTCAACATATGATTCCACAGTGTTCAGGATGAGGAAAAGGCTTTCCTTCAGTTTCTGCCCCTCTTTCTCCCTCATGTCCACAAGGGCCGCAACGGCATTTTCGACGGCCTTTTCAAGCACTGCACCAACTCTCTCTTCATCCTGCCTGTTTTCCACCTTCAGGATATCGGGAAAACGCGCAAGCGTAGAAGCTGACACATCATCCTCTATTCCGAGGTTCCGTGCCATGTTCCTGAGTGCATTGCTGTAAGCTGCAGCAAGCCGCTCATCGGCCACAACCTCAACCGCATCCTCGGAATTGTCTTCGAAGGTTATGTAAACATCGACCTTTCCCCGCTGGATTTTTGCGGATATGATTGATCTGACGCGGTCTTCAAGGGATGATACCTGTTTCGGCATCCTTATGAATATATCAATGTACCGGTGATTGACCGTTTTTATTTCAACTGTGCATCTAATGTTGTCCTCCGAGTATTCGCAATACCCGAAGCCTGTCATGCTCCTTATCATCGCTGTCTCCTTCGCGGCTTACAGGGTTTCAGGCGTTCATCCTGTTTTCCTGTTCCTTCATGGCCAGAACGTTTCTTATCGACTGATATACCCTCGTTTTGTCAAAGGGCTTCACCACAAAGTCTCTGGCACCCTGTTTTATTGCCTCTATTACCATTGACTGCTGACCCATGGCAGAAACCATTATTATACCGGTGTTCGGGCTTACCTTGAGAATTTCCGGAACAGCCTGAATTCCATCCATCTCAGGCATGGTTATGTCCAGGGTCAGTATATCAGGCTGATATTTTTTTGCTGCTTCAATTGCTTCACGTCCGTTTGAGGCTTCTCCCACAACCACATAATTTTCTTCCTGTTCGATGATTTTTCTCAGCAATGTGCGCATGAAAATTGCATCGTCTGTTATGACAAATGTTGTCTTGCCCATTATTGCATTTCACCCATCTCGTACATGATTATGGAAATACCCGATATTGCAGCTGTTTCCGTTCTGAGAATGCGGCATCCAAGGCCAGCAGTCATGATTCCGAATTGATGCATCGCATCAGCCTCTTCCGGCGCGAAGCCACCCTCCGGACCTACAAAAAGTGCCATCTTTCCAACATCACTAATATTATAACATTTCAAAAGTTCTTTCAAACCTTTTTTTTCGTTCTCGTAGAGGGCTATGGCAAGGTCATAGCCTTCAAAATTCCCCAGTATTTCCTTTAGGGTCAAAGGCATCGAAACTTTGGGAACAAAGGCACGTCCGCACTGTTTTGTGGCCTCAACGGCAATCCTGTTCCATCTTGCCAGCCTTTTTTCGGCAGACGGACCGTCCAGCTGCACTACGGTCCGTTGCGTGATTACCGGCACAATCCTGTCAACACCCAGTTCAACTGCCTTCTGGATGATAAGCTCCATCTTCTCCATCTTGGGAAGTCCCTGATACAGGGTCAGACGTATTCTGGGCTCCGCGACGGTTTCGAAAACCTCCTCGATGACTGCAACTGCCATTTCCTTTCCTATCTCTGCAAGGCGTGCAGTGTATTCCATGCCGTATCCGTCAAATACCATTATAATGTCACCCCGACGGAGCCTCAGCACCTGGCTCAGATGCTTGAGATCACTTCCCTGTATCCTTACCGTCCTGTCACTGATATCAGCCGGATCAACCATGAACCTATGCATGAAAAACCAAAGCCACCCATTCTCCCATACTTTGTTCTTCCGTCAGTCTGAGCCCTGCGGCCTTCCATGCGGAAACCACCTCATCCCTCCTGCTTTTTATGATGCCGGAGAGAATTATTCTGGTATTTTTATTGATATATTCCCCTATCTTTCCCGCCAGGGGAATTATAACATCGGCAATGATATTTATCATTATAATATCAAAAGCCTGAGGTTCAATATCTTCCAGAACACCGCGCCGGACTTCTATCCTGCCGGCCTCGCCGTTTTTCTCCACATTTTCTCTGGCCGTCCTCACGGCAGCATCATCGATGTCCACCGCAAGCACCGAGCCTGCTCCAAGTTTTGCAGCAACAAGGGAAAGGATGGCGGTTCCGCATCCCAAATCAAGAACACTGTCTCCCTGTCTCAGATGTTTTTCGCAAAGCATGGAGCACATGCGGGTGGTCTCATGCGTTCCCGTACCGAACGCCATGCCGGGGTCAATTTCTATAACCGTCTGTCCGGCAACCGGGGAGTAATCTTCCCAGCTAGGCTTCACCACAATTTTTCCGGTCAGCTTAAAAGGCTTGAAATAGGCCTTCCAGTTGTCCTTCCATTCGGTGTCATCCCGCATCCGCCAGCGTATAGTGCCGGGCCCTGTATCCATCGTCCCGGAAAGTTCAACTATTTTCCTGCTGATGCTGAGAAGGAGTGTTTCCGTATCGGCATTCTCCGGATAGTATGCCCTTACGGTGACATTGGGCCCGTAGCTCTCAGCAAGCCCGTCATCGGCATAATCAAGGTATTCGTTTTCCCTTGCCACTTCTTTAAATGCTTTGGCATCCACCATCTCGGTGCCGCTTGCTCCCATTTCCATAAGGAAATCGGAAAGAATCTCGGATGCCGCTTCACTTGTTGTAACAGATACTTCAATCCACTTCATAGACTCTCCTGGCTGTCATTCCGGGATCATTCCCTGAAAAGATCCCTCATTTTGTTGAAAAATCCTTTTTTCTGTTCCAGGCCATAATCGCCGCTGATTTCGGCAAACTGCCGCAGAAGTTCCTTCTGTTTCTGCGTGAGCTTTACAGGCACTTCAACATTCACCCTTATATACTCGTCGCCCCTTGTATTGCTCCTCAGGTGCTTGATTCCTTTGCCCTTAATCTTGAAGACCGTACCGGTCTGGGTTCCCTCGGGAATCGTAAAGGTCATTTTGCCGTCAATCGTGGGAATCTCTATTTCAGCACCAAGGGCTGCCTGTACAAAAGATATCGGAACATCACAGACCACATCATAGCCTTCCCGCTTGAAAATGGGATGGGGCTTTATATGTATGGTCACGAAAAGATCACCCGGCGGACCTCCCCTGAGCCCGGGTTCCCCTTCGCCCCTCAATGACATGGTCTGTCCGTCATCTATGCCGGCGGGAATATTGATGCTGATACGTGATTTCTTTGTAACACGGCCCCTGCCGTTGCACTTTTCGCAGGGATGAGTGATAATCTTCCCCTCACCGCCGCACATGTCACAGGTGCGGACGTTCACAAAATGACCGAACGGGGTTGACTGTGAATACCTTATCTGGCCGGTGCCGTTGCACCTCTTGCAGGTTTCGGGCTGGGTCCCGGGCTTTGAGCCCGTTCCCCCGCACACATCGCAGTTCTGCACACGGGTAACATTAAGTTCCTTGGTTGCGCCGAAAGCCGCTTCGAGGAAATCTATCTCCATGGAATACTGCAGGTCATTCCCGCGCTGAGGGCCCGTACGCCGGGAACTCCGGCTTCTTCCGAAGCCCATGAAACTTTCGAAAAGATCATCCAGGTCTTCGAAACCGAAACCGCCGAACCCGCCGCCGCTGAAGTCCGCAGTACCGTCGAAAGCGGCATGTCCGTAACGGTCATACTGTGCACGCTTCTCGCTGTCGCTCAGAACACTGTATGCTTCGTTGATTTCCTTGAATTTGGCTTCGGCGTCGGGATCACCCTTGTTCAAATCAGGGTGGTACTGCTTTGCAAGCTTTCTGTATGCTTTCTTGATATCGGCCTCGGTGGCGTTTCTGTCCACTCCGAGGACCTCATAATAATCTCGTTTTGCGGCCAAAAGCCAACCCTCCCGTTGTCTCCGAATGCTCATTCATAATGAATGATCCGCATGGGAAACCGTTATGCGTTCTCGTCAGCCGACCTTTGATAATATACCATATGCGCCGTCCTGTCATCCAGAGTGTGGTACATAATTCAGGCATCTCCGCTCTCCTCTAAGAGGCCGCTTTTCTCATTTTGTGCCTTAATAATAAAATTATGACCACAAAACGAAACGGTAGATGCCGGCAATACTCATTGCCGGCATATACCGTTTCAGCCGGAACCGTTCCAGAAAATTCAGATATTACTTTTTGTTGTCGTCATCATCGACTACCTTGTAATCAGCGTTGTAAACATTATCGTTGGGCCCTGAACTGCCGGTGTTTCCGCTGCCGAAGTTACCCTGCGCACCTGCAGAACCGCCGGCCTGAGCCCCGGCCTGCTGGTAGAGCTTCTGTGACACCGAATAGAATGCCTGGGTCAGGGACTCCTTGGCATTCTTGATGGCCTGAATGTCGTTACCCTTCAGTGCTTCCTTCACCTTGTCCACTTCAGCCTGGATTCTTGACTTTTCATCCGGGCTAAGCTTATCACCCAGTTCCCTCAGCGTCTTCTCGGTCTGGTATACCATGGAGTCCGCATCGTTACGGATTTCGATCTCTTCCTTGCGCTTCTTGTCCTCGGCGGCATATCTTTCGGCATCCTTGACCGCCCGCTGGATTTCCTCCTCGCTCAGGTTGGAACTTGCAGTAATGGTTATCTGCTGCTCATTTCCGGTACCGAGGTCCTTTGCGGAAACATGCACAATACCGTTGGCGTCGATATCAAATGTAACCTCTATCTGAGGAACTCCGCGGGGTGCGGGAGGAATACCGGTAAGCTGGAAGTTGCCGAGGAGCTTGTTGTGAGCCGCTATTTCACGTTCGCCCTGATATACCTTTATGTCAACGCTGGTCTGGCCGTCAGCTGCAGTTGTGAAAATCTGGCTCTTTTTGGTGGGTATTGTGGTATTCCTTTCAATCAGCTTGGTGAACACGCCGCCCAGTGTTTCAATACCCAGCGAAAGGGGCGTTACGTCAAGCAGCAGGAGGTCTTTCACTTCGCCGGCCAGCACGCCTGCCTGAATTGCAGCGCCTATTGCAACGCATTCGTCAGGGTTGATTCCCTTGAAGGGCTCCTTGCCCATGAATCTCCTGACAGCTTCCTGAACGGCGGGAATACGTGTTGAACCTCCCACCAGAAGAATCTTGTCTATGTCATTGGGTGTAAGACCTGCATCCTGGAGTGCCTGTCTGGTGGGTCCCATTGTCTTTTCCACCAAATCAGCCGTCATTTCATCAAATTTGGCCCTTGTAAGTGTCATTTCCAGATGCTTCGGGCCTGATGCGTCGGCAGTTATGAAAGGCAGGTTGATGGTGGTCTGTGTAACCTGGGAAAGCTCAATCTTGGCTTTTTCTGCAGCCTCCTTGAGCCTCTGCAGGGCCATCTTGTCGGTTCTCAAGTCTATACCGTACTCCATCTTGAAATTGTCGGCCATCCAGTCTATTATTCTCTGGTCGAAATCGTCACCGCCGAGGCGGTTGTTTCCGCTTGTGGCAAGAACCTCGAACACGCCGTCGCCAATCTCAAGTATGGATACATCAAAGGTACCGCCGCCCAGGTCAAACACCAGTATCTTCTGGTCGCTTTCCTTGTCAAGGCCGTATGCAAGTGCTGCGGCTGTAGGCTCGTTGATGATTCGCAAAACCTCAAGGCCGGCAATTCTTCCTGCATCCTTCGTTGCCTGGCGCTGAGCGTCGGAGAAATATGCAGGTACTGTTATAACTGCCTGGGTTATCTTCTCCCCGAGGTATGCTTCCGCGTCAGCCTTCAGCTTCTGCAGAATCATTGCCGAGATTTCCTGAGGAGTATAGCTTTTGTCATCAATCCTGATCCTTCTATCGGTACCCATATCCCTTTTGATGGATATGACCGTTCTCTCGGGATTTGTTATTGCCTGTCTTTTTGCAACCTGTCCCACAAGCCGTTCACCGGTCTTTGAAAATGCAACCACTGACGGCGTGGTACGGCTTCCCTCAGCATTAGGAATTACAACAGGCTTTCCGCCTTCCATAACGGCAACGCAAGAGTTTGTAGTACCGAGGTCTATTCCGATTACTTTTCCCATAGTTTTATCACTCCTGTTATATAAAAATTGCAAAGGTCAAAGAAAGTCTAATTGGCAACCTTAACCATGGAATGCCGGATAACCGTTTCATCCTTGTAGATGTATCCCTTCTGGAATTCTTCCACGATTTCGCCGGCCCCATATTTTTCATCCTCGATATGCATGACTGCGTTGTGAAATTGGGGATCAAAAGTCTTTCCGACGCATTCAATCGGTTTTACCCCCAGTTTGTCCAGAATATCCGAAACCTGCCTTAAAATCATGCTGAGACCGTTAAGCAGGTTTTTGCCCTCGTCAGTTTTGACTTCCGTGGCTGTGGCACGTTCAAGATTGTCTACAACCGGGAGGAACCTTGCAACCACGTCGCACACCGAATTGTCGTAAAGCCTTTCCTTCTCCCTTGCTGTGCGCTTGCGGTAATTGTCATACTCGGCAGCAAGGCGTTTTGCCTGATCCAGAAGGTCATTCATCGCTTTTTCCTTCTGTTCAAGCGCCTGCTTCAGTCTGGCGATTTCATCCTCCGCGCCGGAGCAGCCCGACGGTTTTTCTTCCCCCCTGTTTTCGGACTCATTCATGGGTTCCTCAGCCCCGGCGGCCTCTTCACGTGCAAGAGGAGACTCGGTTTCACCCGTTCTCTCCGTCTTTCCTTCCGTCTGTTTTTGTTCTGTCTGTTCCTGTTCCGGAATACCCCAATTGTTGTCCATCCGCTAACTTCCTTTCACTCATGATTGTTCGGCCGTAATGCCTATTCATTGAATAATCTCATAATTTCCCTGTTTATAAGGTCCTTTATATAAAGTACCGAGGAAACCACCTTGCTGTAAGGCATTCTTGTAGGTCCAATCACGCCTATTGCTCCGGTGGTCCTGCCTTTCTGGCCGTAAACCGTTGTAACAACGCTGAGTTCCCTCATGGAACCTATCTCATTCTCGCTTCCGATTCTGACCTCGAGGTCCGGGTTCTTCATTGCGTTTCTGGCGAGGGAATAAATCACGTCCTCCTCTTCCAGAAGCTCAATAACCTCACGGGCCTTTATGAGATCGCTGAATTCAGGATAGTTCAGCAGATTAGTCGCCCCGTCGAGGTAAACATCGGTGCTCTCCACTCTTCGAATGCATTCCTTTACCGCATCCAGGACCTGAACAATCAGAGCTTCCGGCAGACCGGTCACAATCACCAGTTCGGTCTTATCAGGTAAGATAACCGTGCTTACCTTCATGCCGGAAATCTTCGAGTTGAGTGCGTTGCTCAACCTGACAACCCCGGATTCATCCACGTTTTCGCTGTGCTTTACTATCTTGTTCCTTACGATTCCGCCCTCGATTACCAGCACCACCAGAAGATGCTTTTCATCAATGGATACCACCTGCACCGATTTGATAAGTGATTCGGAAAGCTGAGGGGATATGACAATCGTGGGATAACCGGTAAAGGATGAGACAATGCTGCATACCCGTTTGAAAAGCTGGTTGAGTTCCTCAACACTGTCCTTGATTACCTGGCGCAGCCTCATTACCTCATTCTCATCCAGCCTGTAATTCTGCATCAGGTGGTCCACATAAAAGCGATACCCCTTCTCCGACGGAATCCTTCCGGCGGAAGTATGGGGCTGGGTGATATATCCCAGTTCTTCCAGATCGGCCATTTCATTTCTGATTGTAGCCGATCCCAAGCCGAGATCGTGCCTTCGGGCAATGGTCCGGGAGCCGACAGGTTGGGCTGACTGAATATAAACATCAATTATTGACTTGAGTATTGTTTTTTTTCTGTCGTTAAGCTCGTTTTCCCAGGCCACCGCTTCACCCCCCTATCGCACTGTATGGGAGCCCAGAGCTATAATTTCCGTCATCTATTCGCTGAATCATGAATACTACTCTTATTTGATTGTTAGCACTCTCCACGGTTGAGTGCTAACACAATTCAAAAATAACACTCACCCTCCGGTTTGTCAAGAGTCTGCGGTGCTGCCGGAGGATGAGCCGGCATTGTATGCTGTATTATAATTATACAAATTATCTGTGTATCAGTATGGAAATGCGGGTACCTTCCCCGTCCATGTCATCTATTGTCAGGCTGCATTTAAGCTCAGACAGCCGTTCGGATACCTCCGCAAACCGTACGTCGGATCTGAATGCTGCGATATCCACCGTTCTGTCCCCCGTGATGCAGATATGTACCGAATCATCTTCTTCATATGCAACCACTTCAATGCTGCCTATGCACATGTCATCCTTCTGCTCGGAATACGCCTTCTCCAGAAGCAGCTTTATAAGTTCCCCCAGGGGAGAGACCACATTGTCGGCAATCTCTTTGTCCACCTCAATGTTTTCACCCATGGTGGAAAACCTGACTTCCAGATGGTTCTCCTCTATTATGGTGCAGGCGAGCCGTGTCAGCTTCCGGAATGTCTGCTGCAGCGTCACCATGCGAAGTTCCCTCAGGATGCTCTTTACATCCTGAATCATTCCGAAAGCCTTTGAAACTTCCGCGGTGACGGCATCATTGCTTCCGAATCTCAGTACAGCCTCATCCCTTACGGAATCAAATATGTTGCTGATGTTTCCGATTATGCCTATAATCTGGTCAAGCCTTTCCAGGGGTATCTTTACGTATTGGTCCGATGCACCGGAGTTTCTAACCTTCTGCAATCGGATTGCCTTTATGATGTCGGCTACATCCGCCTTCTTCTCCTTAAGCACTATCTCGCCGAACTTCATCCGGCTGAAGGTACTGCTCTGCTTTCTTAAAACATCCTCCACATCGGAATAGTCCATGGCACCCTGGGCCACCAGTATCTCGCCGATTCGCGCTTTCCGCCCCTCAGGCTGGCGAATCTCAAGTATGATGTCCTCTGTAAGCTTTCGTATATTGCTTATATGCTGCTCAACTTCACCGATGAACAGAGGGTCATTGACAATTTCTGCGCTGTCAATGATTTTCCGTATGAATCCTGCCGAAAACATCAGCATGTTTATTGCGCTTTTTCCGGCAGGAGCCCCGTATTTGCGCAGGATTTCAATGAGGTCTTTCGATGCGTCTGAAATCCTTACACTTACAGCATCGTGCAGCAGGCCTGCAAGTCCTCTTATCGCATCAAAGCTGCAGAAGATGGAGTCGAGATGTTCTGTATTGTCCGGCTCCATTTCGAGATCCACAAGTTCAACCTCTATACCTTCCAGGATTTCCTTTATCTCTGCAATGAAATCGTTCATGTATCTCCTGCTTATTTCCTTGAGTCCCGGGAACCTGGAATCCGCTCCTTTGGCATCATGAATCTCCATCATTCTATCCTCCCTACTCGCAGCTCTGCCGAAAAAGCTCAGATAAACTCAACAAATACCTGGTTTGCAAAATCCTTGCCTCTTTTCGTCAATCTTACCACAGAACCACTTATTTCAACAAGCTCCCTGCCGGCAAGTTCCGCCAGTTGGCTGCCGTATTTTCCGCGTACATCTATTCCGTAAACCGAGGAAAGCTCATCCAGGTCAATGCCCCCGGTCATCCTGAGTCCGAGTATAATGCTTTCCGACAGAGCTTCATCTTTTGAAATGCGGCAGCATTCGCTGACCGCAGTTTTGCCGTTTTCAACGCTTTCAATGTAAAGCCTCAGGTCGGCGGTATTTGCCCAGCGCTCATCATTCAGGAACGAATGGGCTGCCGCTCCGAAACCGAGATATTCGCCTCTTAACCAGTAATTCATATTATGTCGGCAGCGGTATTGAGGTTTCGCGAGATTGGAGATTTCATACTGCATAAGTCCAGCGTCTTCAAAGATTTCAATCGCCCTGTAATACATCATGCGTTCAAGATCTTCATCAGTCCCGGGCCAGCTGCCGTCCTGTTTCATCTTTCCGAACGGCGTTCCTTCCTCAACGGTAAGGCTGTAGCATGAAACATGCGGAAGTCGGTGGTAAAGAACCCTCGAGACGGTTTCAATCCAGTCATCCATGCTCTGGAAAGGAATTCCGAATATAATATCGGCATTTATGTTCTCAAAGCCATTATCCTGTGCCATGACGACAGCTTCGTCAAACTGAGCCGCAGTATGCACCCTTCCGAGGAACCGGAGCAGCCGGTCCTGATACGCCTGAAGCCCTATGCTGAGCCTGTTTATGCCCGCATCCCGGTAAGCCCTTATTTTTTCACGGTCCAGTGTTCCCGGATTGGCTTCGATGGTGATTTCTGCATCGGGAAGAATCATGTAGTACCTTCCTGCCGCTTCCATTATCCTCTGTATGTATTCCCCAGGAAGCAGGGACGGGGTGCCGCCGCCTATGAATACCGACATCACGCGGCGGCGGCAGGCTGTTCCGGATTTTATGGCCATTTCCTTTATAACCGCATTCACGTATGGCTCCCAGACCGTCTCCATGCCGGGCAGGGAAACGAAGTCGCAATATTTGCATTTTCTGATGCAGAAAGGGATGTGTATATAAATACCTATGTCCTTTTCATATGATGTTTCAGTCATTCCAAAGGCCTCACGTATCAAGCTTGAGCACGCTCATGAAGGCCTCCTGCGGAATCTCCACCTTGCCTATCTGGCGCATCCGCTTCTTGCCTTCCTTCTGCTTTTCCAGCAGCTTTTTCTTGCGCGTAATGTCACCGCCGTAACACTTCGCCAGAACATCCTTGCGGTAGGCTTTCACGGTTTCCCTGGCAATCACCTTGTTGCCTATGCATGCCTGGATGGGCACTTCGAACATCTGCCTCGGGATGGTTTCCTTCAGTTTTTCGGCCATCCTGCGCCCTCTTGCGTAGGCCTTGTCGGCATGGACAATGAAGGACAATGCATCCACAACCTCGCCGTTAATCCTGATGTCCAGCTTGACCAGGTTTGATTCCTTATAGCCGGAAAGCTCATAGTCCAGCGAAGCGTAGCCCCTGGATCTGGACTTAAGCGCATCAAAGAAATCATATACAATCTCGTTAAGCGGAAGCTCGTATTTGAGGATTACCCGGGTGGATTCGATATAATCCATTCCCTCGTAATTGCCCCTTCTGTCCTGACAGAGTTCCATAATGCTTCCCACATATTCGGTGGGCGTCATGATGGAGGCTATAACCATCGGTTCCTCCATGACGGCGATTTCGGAGGGGTCAGGCATGTTCGTGGGATTGTCCAGATACAGCACCTCGCCGTTGGTCTTCGTGATTCTGTATATTACGCTGGGAGCTGTGGTTATGATGTCAAGATTGTACTCACGCTCCAGGCGTTCCTGTACGATTTCCATATGGAGGAGACCAAGGAATCCGCATCTGAAGCCGAGGCCAAGGGCGGCGGAGTTCTCAGGCTCAAACATTAGTGCCGCATCATTCAGCTGGAGCTTTTCCAGCGATTCCTTAAGGTCATTGTATTTTGCGCCGTCTGCAGGATATATTCCGCAGAACACCATGGGTACTGCTTTCTTGTAACCCGGAAGCGGCTCACTGGCCGGATTTGAGGCAAGCGTTATCGTGTCACCGACCCGGCAGTGGCGGACATCCTTTATGCTGGCGGATATATAGCCCACCTCGCCGGCCGTCAGGGCATTGGACGGAATCTGACCGGAAGGGCTGAGATATCCCATCTCGGTTACGATGAAATCCTTTCCGGTATGCATCATGTGGATGGTCTGGCCCGGAGAAACGCTGCCCTCCATTACACGCACGTAGGCTATTACTCCCTTGTATGAATCATAGTAGGAATCGAATACCAGCGCTCTCAGCGGGGCATCCTCATCCCCTTTCGGCGCCGGGATGTCGGTTACTATCTTTTTAAGAACCTTGTCTATATTGATGCCGTTTTTTGCCGATATGAGCGGAGCATCTCCGGCGTCAAGCCCGATGACATCCTCAATCTCCTTTTTGACTTCTTCAGGCCTTGCGCCGGGAAGGTCAATCTTGTTGATTACAGGCACTATCTCAAGGTCATGTTCAAGAGCAAGATATACGTTCGCCAGGGTCTGGGCCTCGATTCCCTGGGATGCATCCACCACCAGGACGGCACCCTCGCAGGCGGCTATGCTCCTTGAAACCTCGTAATTGAAATCCACATGGCCGGGAGTGTCTATAAGGTTTAGTATATACTCCTGTCCGTCATCTGCCCTGTATATCATCCTGACTGCCCGGGCCTTTATGGTTATACCCCGTTCACGCTCGATATCCATATTGTCAAGGACCTGTTCTTCCATTTCGCGCTCTGTCAGTGTACCCGTAAGCTCCAGCAGCCTGTCGGCCAGGGTTGATTTTCCGTGATCAATATGTGCTATGATGCAGAAGTTCCTTATCTTTTTTTGACGTTCACTGCTCATATTTCATCCTCATCAAAGACCAACGTTATTTGTTGCAGATTCTGCTCTTGACAATTATACCATCCGGTGTCCGCTCTTTAAAGTGGATGTCTTCCGTGCCGCGCGTGACCTTTTCACCGTAAATTTTGGAAAAGCCATCATTTAATCTGAAGCGGCGTCATAGATATATGCCGGAACATCATGCCTGACTGGCGGGGTATGCCATGAACCTTGCCGCTGCCGTACCGGCGGTATCCTATGCTCTGGGTGCCGGGATAGCAACCGGAATAGGAGGCCTTCTGGTCCTTTTTTTCAGTAAAACCAACACCCGTGTGCTGTCGGCAATGCTGGGATTCGCAGCCGGAGTCATGATATATGTATCCTTCATAGAGATTTTTCCCGAGGCGGAATCAATTTTAAAAAACGCGCACGGGGAAAAGAACGGCAAGATTGTGGCAGTCCTGTCATTTTTCTTCGGCATCATCCTTGCAGCACTCATTGATGAGCTTGTCCCCGAGCCCGGAAGCTCAGGGAAATACCGTACATTGGAACCTGGTGCAGGCAGGCTTTACAAGACAGGGATTTTTACGGCCCTGGCCGTAACCGTACACAACTTTCCGGAAGGCATTGCAGCATTCATATCCGGGGTACGGGACCCGTTGCTTGGCTTTTCAGTTGCCCTGGCAATAGCCATCCACAACATACCCGAAGGCATTTCCATAGCAATGCCGGTATACTACGCCACAGGAAGCCGTGCCAAAGCATTCTGGATGTCATTGTTTTCGGGCCTGTCCGAGCCTCTTGGGGCTGTCCTTGCCATGTTCGTCCTGGGCCCGTTCATCAGCGACACCGTATTTGGCACGGTATTCGCTGCAGTCGCGGGAATCATGATTTACATTTCCATGGATGAACTCTACCCCGCTGCGAGAGAATATGACAGGGGCTGCCTTAGCATACTAGGATTTGTACTCGGCATGGGAGCCATGGCGGCAGGAGTTCTCATGCTCTTTCATGAATGAGCGGAAAGTGCCAGTATATATAAGGAAAGAGCGGGGAAAACCCGCTCCTTTCTTACGTTATTCCCTTTCAAAAGATGCGCACTCGGTATCTTTCTCAACATCCGCTTTTTCCTTGCTCTTGGATACATGGATACGGTCCAGGGCACAGAAATCCTCAGTCTTCGCGTGATACCTGCATTCCTTAACGTTGCAGCCGATCGCCTTGTTGGGTCCCATAAATTCACCTCCCGCAGTTTATTATTCCGCGGGAAAAGGTTTCAATATCCCATGAACATAATTACTGGTTTCTTATTTTATTCCAATATCGCGCCTGTAATGTGCGTTTTTGAAATGAATTCCGGTTACGGCATCATACGCCTTTTTTCTTGCTTCCTCCAGGCTGTCCGCAAGCGCGGTGACGCCGAGGACACGCCCCCCGTTGGTGTAGAACTTTCCGCCCTCTTTCCTGGTGCCGGCATGGAAAATGATGATGTCGGAACGGTCACTGAAATTGTCGAGACCTGTTATTTCATAACCTTTCTCATAGGCTTCGGGATATCCGCCGGAAGCCATTATGACACAAACGGCAGCTCCGGTATTCCATTCTATGTCCACCTTGTCCAGTTCCTCATTGATGACCGCCCGCATGATTTTTACAAGATCGGTCTTGAGAAGCGGCAGTATTACCTGTGTTTCCGGGTCACCGAAGCGGGCGTTGTATTCCAGGACCCTGGGACCTTTCCCGGTCAGAATAAGGCCGAAGTACAGCACACCCTTGAACTTCCTGCCCTCGCTGTTCATGGCCCGCACCGTCGGCTCAAATATTTTCTCGGTACATTCCCTGGCGATGGCCTCAGTGTAGTACCTGCTGGGAGTAAAGGTACCCATTCCGCCGGTATTGGGACCCCTGTCATTGTCAAACACCCGCTTGTGGTCCTGAACACTTACCATAGGCTTGATTGTCTTTCCGTCGGTAAAGGCGAGTACTGAAACCTCCGGCCCCGTCAGGTATTCTTCCACCACAATCCGCGTTCCGGCGCTGCCGAATTTTCTTTTTTCCATCAGGCTTTCCACTGCGGCAACGGCTTCATCGCGGGTGTTGCAGATGATTACTCCCTTTCCGAGTGCCAGGCCGTCAGCCTTTACCACTACAGGGAGTTCGGCATGCATTATGTATTCCCTGGCCTTCCGGCTGTCGTCGAACACCCTGTAACCGGCAGTAGGTATGTTGTATCTGTTCATCAGTTCCTTTGCAAAAACCTTGCTGGATTCAATCAAAGCCGCATTTTTCCTCGGACCGAAGGCACATATTCCTGCTTCCTCAAGCGCATCAACCATACCCATGGCCAGTGGGTCGTCAGGAGCCACCACCACCATGTCAATCAGGTGCTCCCTGGAAAATCCAACTATCCCTTCAATGTCCGTGGCGCTTATCGGAACCAGTTCGGCTGTTTCTCCTATTCCGCCGTTGCCCGGTGCACAGTAGATTTTTGTCACCTCAGGACTGCGGGCAAGTTTCCATACCAGCGCATGCTCCCTGCCGCCGCTGCCAACCACCAGCACTTTCATTTTCAGTCTCCCTTTCACCCGTTTTTTCTTCAAGGATAATGACGTGTCTTCCTTCCACCTTAAGCTTTCCTTCTGCATAAAGCCTTATTGCCTTCGGAAGGATTATCCATTCCGCCTGCTCCATCACCCTTTTCTGAAGGCTCTCTGGGGTATCGTCAGGCTTAACTTCAACGGCCTTCTGCAGGATTATGGGGCCCGAGTCATATTCGCTGTCCACGAAATGCACTGTCGCACCGGTTATGCGCACGCCGTATTCAAGCGCTTTCATGTGGGGAGTAATCCCGTAAAATCCTTTTCCGCAGAAGGAAGGAATCAGTGAAGGATGGATATTTATGACCGCATCCCTGTAGGCATCAAGAACCTTCTTTCCAATCCGGCTCAAAAAGCCTGCAAGGACCACAAGCTGAACATCATGCTTTTTCAGATGCTCAAGCACTGCTTCATCGTATTCTTCCTGGGTCAGAAAATTCTTTCTGGATATGACATAGGACGGAATATTGTACTTTTTCGCACGTTCCAGCGCATATGCGCCCGGCCTGCTTGATATGACTGTAACCACGCGGCAGTCGGGAAGCCTGCCGCTGTCTATGCTGTCGAGAATGGCCTGAAGGTTTGTACCGCCGCCTGAAACCATTACGCCTATTCTCAGCATATGGTTATCCTCTCCCCGCTTTTTACAATCTCGCCCATGACGAAGGCCCTTTCCCCCAGGGATTCGGCGGACCTGACCACTTCATCCGCTTCTTCCGGGGAAACGGCAAGAACCATTCCTATGCCCATGTTGAATGTGTTGTACATGTCATGCTCGGGTATGTCTCCTGCTTCCTGCAGCAGCCGGAATACGGCGGGGACTGCCCAGCTTCCTCTGTAAATTGCAGCGCCAAGGCCCTGCGGTATCATTCTTGGAATGTTTTCAATAAACCCGCCGCCGGTGATATGTGCTATGCCCTTTATTTCGTACTTTTCATGAAGTGAGAGAACGGTCTTCACATAGATGCGGGTGGGTGTCAGAAGCTCCTCACCGAGGGTCTTTCCGAACCTTTCTTCAAACCTTGCAAGGGTTTCTGCGACAGGAGGAAAAATCTTCCGCACCAGCGAATATCCGTTGCTGTGAATGCCGGATGATGCAAGACCGATGAGCCGGTCGCCCTCAAGGATGTTTTTCCCTGTTATGATGCGGTCTCTGTCGGCGATTCCCACCACAAATCCCGCCAGGTCATATTCATTTTCCGGGTAAAAACCTGGCATTTCGGCTGTCTCGCCGCCTATCAGCGCGCATCCGGCCTGTATACAGCCTTCGGTTACCCCTTTTATTATCTGCTCAACCTTTTCAGGGACAAGCTTTCCGGTCGCAATATAGTCCAGAAAAAACAAGGGCTGCGCGCCGCAGCACACCACATCGTTGGCGCACATGGCCACACAGTCTATTCCTACAGTATCATGCCTGTCCATGGCAAAGGCAATCTTGAGTTTGGTGCCTACGCCGTCGGTTCCCGAAACCAGCACCGGTTTTTTGACACTGATGTTTTCAAGGCTGAACAGCCCGGCAAATCCGCCTATTTCGTCAAGCACCTCAGGCCTCATGGTTTTCCTTATATGGGATTTCATAAGTTCTACGGCCCTGTAGCCGGCATTTACGTCAACTCCGGCCTCCCTGTATGTTGCCATGTGAATCCTCCTTGCACCGTTTCAACGGTGATATTTATTTACAGAAAACATCGTCTTCCGCCGGGTCTATCGGATATTCCCCTGTAAAGCATCCCGTGCAGAATCCCGGCTCTGTTACACCAAGCGGAGTCTTCAGCAGCCCCTCAACGCTTAAGAAGCCAAGGCTGTCCGCTCCCAGGCTTTCACGTATCTCCTCGATGGTTTTTCTTGCCGCTATGAGCTGACTCGTGCTTGAGATGTCTATTCCGAAATAACAGGGGAATTTTACGGGAGGAGAGCTGATTCTCATGTGCACTTCCCTTGCGCCGGCCTTTTTAAGCATCTGAACAAGCTTTCTCGTAGTGGTGCCGCGCACGATTGAGTCATCTATAAGCACAATACGTTTGCCCTCTACCTCAACCTTCAGCACGTTCAGCTTGATATCAACGCTCTGCTCCCTCATCTTCTGCTGCGGCTGAATAAATGTTCTTCCGACGTACCTGTTTTTTATGAGCGCTTCTCCGTACGGAATTCCTGACTGTCTTGAATATCCGATGGCGGCAGTAAGTCCCGAATCGGGCACTCCCACCACCAGGTCCGCATCTGCCGGGTGCTCAATGGCAAGCCTTCTGCCTGCCTCCAGGCGTGCCTGATATACCGAAGCACCGTCTATGTAACTGTCCGGCCGTGCAAAATAGATATGCTCAAAAATGCAGAAATGACGTGGTTTCCGTTCTGTTACCCCTCTGATGGAACTGATTTCATTTTCCTGAATGAAGACTATCTCTCCCGGCTCCACATCCCTTACAAACTGCGCACCCACAGCATCAAGCGCGCAGCTTTCGGATGCCAGGATGAAGGAATTATCCAGTTTTCCTATGCAAAGCGGCCTCATTCCCCACGGGTCACGCATGCCTACAAGGCGTTTACGTGTCATCATCACCACTGCATAGGAACCTTCAAGCTGCTGCATTATTTTTACGAGAATTTCTTCGAGATTTCCGGTATGTACACCGTATCTGGAAATGAGATTTGCTATGACTTCCGAATCGGTAGAGGTTTGAAAGATTGCGCCCTCGTTTTCGAGAATCCGACTGATTTTCCGGGCGTTTGTGAGATTTCCGTTGTGAGCTATGGCCATGCGGCCGCCCTTGTAATTTGCCATGAGAGGCTGACAGTTTTCAATGGAAGTTCCGCCGTATGTTGAATACCGGCAGTGCCCGATGGCTATGTTTCCGTTCAGATAATCAAGTATCCTGTCATTGAAAACCTCGGACACCAGGCCCAGGCCCTTGTGTCCCGTAATCATGCCGTTTTCATCAGTGACGGCTATGCCGCAGCTTTCCTGGCCGCGGTGCTGGAGCGCATACAGTCCGATATAAACAAGCCTCGCTGTATCAAAGCCGTCGTTGTTGTACACGCCGAAGACTCCGCACGCCTCCCGCGGTTTGTCGTCCCAGCCCCCTATGCCGCACTGAAATTCCGTAGGCCGGTTAATGTTCACTGCCCAGCACCCCGCAATCTGGCCTGCAACTGTTCGTCCTTCCTTTCAACTTCCTCGGCCATCTTTTTCTTGTACTTCCGCATCCTGTCCCGAAGCTCAGGATAAGCACATCCCAGAATCTGGACCGCAAGAAGTGCCGCATTCTCGCTTCCGTTTATCGCCACTGTGGCCACCGGAACTCCTGACGGCATCTGAACAATTGAAAGAAGTGAATCGAGTCCGTCCAGTGTTGATGATTTGATTGGAATGCCTATCACAGGAAGAACGGTGTAGGCTGCCATGACTCCCGGAAGATGCGCTGCCTTGCCTGCCGCCGCGATAATGAGGTCGAAGCCTTCACTCTCGGCATTCCGGGCAAGCTCAGCCGCCCTTTCCGGTGTACGGTGCGCGGAACATACAGACACTGATGTTTCCACATCAAATTCCCTGAGGATTTTCAGACATCCCTCAATTACGGGAAAATCCGAATCGCTGCCCATGACAATTGCTACCTTTGGTTTCTTTGACATGACAGAATCCTTTCTTTCGGAAAATGATTTTATAATTTTAAGCCGTCATGAGGGCCGGTATGCGCAGTCGCTCATGAACAGGCCTTAATCGGCAGCCGGATAAAAAAGAGAAAAGGGTTAGTAACGCCAACCCTTTATTGTTAAAACTTAATTTTATACTATAAAAATGCTTGCCGGCCTGTCAATGTCAAATACGCCAAAGTATGCTGGTAAGTCGGGCCCCGGCATTGGTGAATATTGCCGCAGGACAATACCCCTCAGACATGGCATCGAATCAGGTACTTTTTGACCATGAAGGCTGGGAAGTATGACTCCTTGGCTTTCCGCAGACCTTCCAGGCCCAAGTCTTCCTCCCTGTTGATATATTTCATGCCGGACCATTCTCTGGCACAGAATTCGCGGTTGATATATGCATAAATCCCGTGGATGTCCACATTACCTTTTTCAACACGCACAGCAGCCGTCTCGTCGCTGAGTTTTTCGCCTATGGTAAAGGCTTCGGCTTTCCCGTCGACACGGACAAGACCGCCTTTCAGCCCGAATCTTTCCCAGTTTTCCAGAAGATCCCTGCAGGCCAGGCGCTCGCAGTTGTCGGAATGCACGCAGTCCGAACCGCTTTTTTCACACCATTCATCAAATACGCGCATGCACTCGTCTATATTTTGGGGACCGACGGGAATGTACTCGTGATTCGGAAAATACCGCATGAACTGGCTTATGTGATTTCTTTTCCTGCTGTATTTCTTTCCTGAAAGGTTTATAAGGTCATCTGCATTGTATACATAATCCGAAGCCTGCGGAAGGTACGACACCTCAGCCTTGTCACCGTAACATTCCGTCAGCAGCTTGACCCTGCTCTCCTCCACCCGGGCGAAGGCAAGATCAAAGTGCTGCTCCCTGAAATGGCTTTCAATGGCATCCAGGGCTTTTCTGAATCCCTCGGCGTCATTCTGTCCCTCCACGGGAATGGGACAGAAGGCATACGGAAAAGCCGTCCTTGGATTGGTAACAAGGCAGAGATGGTTTCCGAATATGCCGAACCTTAAATTGTAATCCTTCCTCCATGAATAAAGATAGGGGAAGGTGAACTCGGATGCTATCGGCTGCATCCTCTTCAGAATCGGAGCTATAAGCTCCTGGTCCTCAATGGTTATTTCCCTGAAATCATTGAAATCGTTCATGACTGACCGGTCATCTTCCTTCTTTGCGTATCATCTGAAGGCAAAGCCTCAGTCACCGAAGCTGATGCCTATGCTCCTCGCAATTTTAATCAGTTCTCCGTCCAGGGGAACCGTCTTTATTCTCCCTGCAATGTCGGAAATCTTGACGGGGCAGAGCTGGTCATTCCTTATGGCAGCCATCATGTTGTACCTGCCCTCTGCAATCATGTCCACGGCCGAGGCACCCAGGCGCGTTGCAAGTATCCTGTCATAAGGTGAAGGCTCTCCTCCTCTCTGGAGATATCCGAGCACCGTTACCTTGACGTCAAGGCGCGTCAGCTTTTCAAGTTCAACGGCAAGCCTGGTTCCCACGCCGTCGAACGGCTGCTTGTCATCGAATTTATTCTCTTCTTCCGCGTCCTCCTTTGGTTTATATCCCAAAGGCCTGGACCCGTCGGATACCACAATGATGCTGAAGCCTTTCCCTTCATTTTTCCGCTCCAGTACGCGCCTTGCAACAAGGTTCACATCGTACGGAATCTCGGGAATCAGAACTATGTCCGCTCCTCCGGCAATACCTGACTGGAGGGATACCCATCCCGACGACGATCCCATTATCTCCAGAATCATGACGCGGTGATGCGATTCTGCAGATGAATGTAGCTTGTCAAGGGCCTGGGTGGCCGTGTCCACACTGGTCATAAAGCCTATGGTCACATCGGTGGAAGGCACGTCATTATCTATCGTTTTGGGTATGGCGATGATATTTATGCCCTTCTTTATGAGTTTGTCTGCGATTTCGATGGTATTGGTGCCTCCGATGACTATAAGGCACTGTATTTCATGCATCCTGAGGGTGTCCAGCACCCTGTCGCTCATGTCCCTGTACTGCTTCTCGCCGTCAAGGTCCACCAGAACATGGAACGGGTCGAAATCGTTGGTGGTTCCCAGAATTGTGCCCCCCTTGTCCAGAAGTCCTGATGCGTCCTCCAGTTTCAGCTTCATAAAGCGGTTGTATACAAGCCCAAGATACCCGTCCTTGAAGCCTATAACCTCATATCCGTAATTGTGGATGGCGGTTTTCACCACCGCTCTTATTACCGAATTAAGCCCCGGGCAGTCTCCGCCGCAGGTTGCTATTCCAATCCTGAAATTTTCCATTCATATCCTCCCTTATTGCTATTCTCTCTAATAAAAACAGGAGGCATTCAGGCTAATTCATGCCCCCTGGGTCAGTTTTCCCTCTATCTTGAGCCCCGGGAATCCCATCTGTCTCAGGGCTTCATACATTACAATGGCCACCGAATTGGCAAGATTGAGCGAGCGGATGTTTTCGCGCATCGGAATCCTTATGCACTGCTCATAATGCTCTCTCAGAAGCCCCTCGGGCAGTCCTCTGGTTTCCTTTCCGAACATGATGAAGCATCCGTCCGGATACTTAACCTCGGTATAGGGCTTCTGGGCCTTGGTGGTTGAATAGAATATTGGTTTGTCACCGTGTTTGCCGAAAAATTCATCGAGACTGTTGTAATAATGTATTTCAACCTTGTCCCAGTAATCAAGGCCGGCACGTTTCAGATACCTGTCTTCGGTTGAAAAACCCAGCGGACCTATCAGGTGTAGTACCGATCCGGTAGCTGCGCAGGAACGTGCAATGTTTCCGGTGTTCTGCGGGATTTCCGGTTCATGCAGCACTATGTTCAGAGCCACGATGCATTACCTCGTTTTGTATAAAAAAGATGGCTGCGCCATCTTTTTTATTCTTCAAGTGATACATTTATTTCTATCGGATCATCCCCCTCAAGCACGAGGGGAACACATATCGTTTTCATATGAGCCGGGGCAATCATCATCTTTTCGCCGATGAGAAGGAACGGCGGCGTTATCTCTATGCCTATTCCCCGGTTGGCCAGGATGGTTGCGGTATTGCCCATTATCATATTACCCAGTTCGGCAATGGCGCTTTTTGATATGTCATCAAGCCCGGACAGGGCAATCCCGCCCATCATTTTCGAGGCAATCCTCAGAGCGGTATTTGTACTCATGGAAATTACAACCTGACCCCTGATTTTCCCGGTTACGCCTACTATTACGGCTATTTCATAGCTTTGATAAGGTACGGTTTTCAGATATACTTTACCCAGAGCCGGCTTTGTACCGGTCATCATCAACCAGACTGACTGGCTCGCCTCAATAAAGGGATTGATGTATTCAACGTTCATTAGCCTACTCCCTGTGCTGTATTTATTGCTGTAGGTTAATAACCGCAATTTTCGCCAAAAAACTCATTTATGATTCTACCAAAACCCAGTGCAAAATGGAAGTCCTACCTCTCGCGGCTCCAGGTTCTTCTGTATTCAAGAATCTTCCTGGCAATGTTCTTCCTGATACGGACCGCGTTCTCGGGACAGAACTCATGGCAGCAGAAGCAGCTGATGCATTTGCCGTAATCTATGGTCATGCTGTTGTCCGCGCCTTTGCTGATGGCTTTTGGGGGACAGACCTGGGCACATTTTCCGCATGCTACGCACTTTTCCTTGATGATTTCAGGCTTTGGTCTGAAAATCCTTTCTATGAAGCTTATAAACTTCCCGCCAAATGTCTCGCTTGCCGGATTCACAAGGGCAGGAACGTCAAAGTCCTCACAGATGACGGTTGATATGTCTACACCTTCGAAAACCACCTCATCGGGGTTGAAGAGCTTTCTTTCAACGGCTCTTTTCATGACGGGAACCTGTCTTAAGTCCACGTTGATGAGCTTCAGAGCGGCAAGGTCAGCTGCAAAACCGCTCCTTGAACCGATCAGAACCCCCAGATACTTGGGCACTCCCGACCCGGGACCTTCGCCTTCCATTCCTATGATACTGTCGATAATGTTTATCTGAGGTCTTGTTGCCAGGTAGATATCGAGCAGGCAGTCGGCAAACTTGTCGGACTGGTCAAGCCTCAGGTGATAGTCGGCCTTCTCAAGTCCCGCGACCGAACCGAACATGTTCTTTACGGCACCCGTGTATACCATAAGCCTGTGAGTCTTAAGCTTTGCCACATTTATTATCAGGTCTGCATCGCAAAGGGGTTTTAATATTTTAAGCGTTTTAACTATCTGACCGTCAGGATTGTCGACCTTTTCAACCCTTAGGTCATAGTTCAGAAGCGCTCCTGTTTCGTCGGCCGCTTCCTCCATTCCGGTCATTGCATATACTCGCTTTATTGATGGTATGTTGTACGGTCCCCCCGGGCTGTCAACAATGCAGACCAGGCCGCCGGCTTTCTGCACCATCGATGCAATGGCCCGCACGAGGGCCGGATGCGTTGTGGCCGCATCGTCAGGCTTTTTGGCGGAAAGCAGATTGGGTTTTATGGCCACGCGCATTCCGGGCTTTATAAATGAATTCAGGCCTCCAAGGCCCTCAAAGATCTTCTCCAGTGCATTGGTAACCCGGTCTATGCGATAATTTTCGCATAATTCCACAATTACCTTGTCCATCAAGTCACCTTCGTTTCAGGCAAGAAAACAGTCTCACTGAATTTTTTTAAATGCATCCTCCACATAGTTGTTTGAGCTGTTCCAGAATATCCATTCCCTGTATCCGGCGTCGTAAACCGCCTGAATCTGCTGCCTGTACTGCTCGACTCCGTATTCCTGATAGTAGCCCTTCGGAAGATAGCTTGCAGTAAAGCCCTGGATGTAGGGTCTTACATCAGCTCTGAACGAACCTGTGGCAGATATTCTGGACTTTATTCCTGCCAGCGCATTGTATACCACATCATAGGGCTTCAGATCAGGATGGGTAAAAAGTACGCCGTTTATGCTCTGGCCCACGCCGTTACCCATGGTGCCTTTTGAATTGTTTGCATAGTGGGATGGATACAGCATCGGGCTTATATAATCCACGTTCAGGCCGACCAGTTCCAGTTCCTGGCCTATTGCCGCTCCGTCAGGCCCCTTTTCGCCGATGATTCCGAAAACGTCTGCCGAAACGGGTATTTTTGCCACCTGTTTTATCTCCTTTGATGCCTTGTAGAGGAAATTGGTGATAACTTCGGCTTTCGGAGGCATGTCCGGAGCATAGGCAAAGGATGAAGCCTTGCCGGTCGGGAACCTCACATAATCAAACTGAATCTCGTCAAACCCCAGTACAGCGGCTTCCTTTGCTATATCAATATTATACTGCTGGACCTCTCTTATTGACGGATTTGTCCATGCTCCTTTTCCGTTTTCCAGCCAGAGCGAACCGCTTGGTGTTTTAATACCCCATTCCGGCTTTGCCCGGGCAAGATTGTTGTCCCTGAAGCATACTATTCTTCCTATCACGTAAATCCCGTTGTCATGGCATTTTTTCAGCACTTCAACAGGGTCATACGCTTGCACGTAAAGCCCGAGCTCCTGTACCAGCGGGACGCTGGGTTTATAGTTTACCACTCCGGCTTCCTTGATGTCTATGACAAGAGCGTTGAGTTCTGTATTGTTGACCAGCTCTATGAAGTGGTCGAGCCTTTTCCCGACCGTATAGCCTGTAAGATATACCGCCTTCACCTCTATGGGGGCCTTATCCCGCTCTCCCTCAAGAACATTCACGGTGGATGGTATGGACGGTGTCGGGCTTGCAGACGGTGACTCCCTGGTTCCTTCAGGGCTTTGGCCCGGTGTGGCGGTCGGCGCGGGCGTCGTAGTGGATGTCGGTTCCGGAGAATCAGTGGATATGGGGTCAGGAGTGGATTCCGGCGTTTCGGTATCCACAGGGGTAGGTTCGGGGGTAGCGGTCGGGGATTCGGAAGTTGGTGTTTCCGGAGTGACCCGTGTTTCCCCTGTTCCGCATGAAATCATGAATACCGCCATAATTAGAATGCAGATAAAAATCCCTGTCTTTTTCATAGTACAAACCTCACAAAACATGTCATGGCAACGGTAAGCCAAATTCCGCCGCAATTGCAGTGCTTTTCCTGCAGCAGTACCAGTACAACCTGCGTGGATATAACCAATTTACCAAAAGTATCCCATGATTACAAGCTGCATTTATTGACAGTCCCATTCCTACCGTACTTCTCATGCCGATTTTCATGGTGATATTCCCCATATTATTTTTTCATGCAGACGGAATGAATTAAATGCCTGCGTTTTTCTTGAAAAGTCCCCGAATATATAATATTTTGTAAGTATACTGGCTAAGGAGGAGTAATTATGCAAAAGACCTTTCAAAAGCTTTTCACCGTTATGCTTTGTCTCGTTGTCATGGTTTCCATGGCAGGATGCGGGCAGAAAAACATATCTGACTCATCCTCCCGGACAGAAACAACGGTTTCATCTGTTCAACCGTCCGAAACCCCAGATTCGGCCGATGATGAGTCACAGCTTAATCTGAAATATGATCCTGATGCAACACCTGAAGAGATTGTCGCTTCCATGACTCTGGAACAAAAGGCTGCCCAGATGATACTGCCGGCGGTTTACAATATAACCAATGCCACCATGAAAAAGTATGATTACGGTTCGGTACTGTCTATAGGATATATGGACATAACCCAATCCGGATGGAAAAAGACCGTGCTTTCGCTGCAGGAGGCCGCGCTGGAATCGGACAGCGGTATTCCCTACATATACGGCACCGATTCGGTTCATGGCAACCAGGCATGCCTCGGTTCAGTCATCTTCCCTCACAATATAGGAGTGGGTGCCGCAAATGACAAAGACCTGGCTTACAGGATGGGACTTGCCGTTGCCGACGAGATGAAACTTTCAGGAATTATCTGGAGCTACTCCCCCTGTGTGGCGGTGGTTACCGAACCTCGCTGGGGAAGAACGTATGAAAGCTATTCTTCCGATCCCGAACGCGTTTCAAGGCTGGCTACAGCCTATACAAAAGGACTCATTGACGGAGGAGTCCTTCCCTGTGCCAAGCATTTCTTCGGTGACGGAAACGTAGGTTACGGCACCGGCGAAGGCGATTTCCTTATAGACAGGGGGGATGCAAAACTCAGCGATTCGGAAATCCGGTCACTGCTGAAAGTATACAAGGACCTGGTGGATGCCGGTGTCAAATCCATCATGATATCCCACAGCAGCCTCAATGGCGTGAAAATGCACGAGAACGCCCATTATATCAATGATATTCTGAAAGGAGAGATGGGCTTTGACGGTTTTGTGGTTAGCGACTGGGAATCCATTCACAACATTTCTGTGCAGGACCCCAAACAGCAGGTTGTTACTGCCGTCAATGCAGGAATCGATATGCTGATGGAACCCGAAAGCTTTTCTGATTCTTATAAGTACCTGATTGAGGCCGTGAATGAAGGACTTATCAGCCGGGAACGCATAGATGACGCCGTGACCAGAATAATCCGCGTCAAGAAGGAACTCGGAATTCTTGATGATCCCATGCAGAAAAAGCTTTCAACCAAACAAACAGAAGTTGGTTCGGACGAATATCGTGAAATCGCCAGACAGCTTGTTGAAAAAAGCCTTGTGCTCCTCAAGAACGACGAAAACATCCTTCCGGTAAAGCGCGGAAGCAAGATTTTCGTCACAGGACCTGCCATGAACGACACAGGCGTTCAGTGCGGCGGATGGACCATCCAATGGCAGGGCTCCACTGACAGCGGAAGTACAAAATTCGTTGAAGGTGCCACCACTATCCTGGAAGGCCTGCAGGAAATCGCGGACGAATATGACCTTACCATTATAACCGACGAATCACAGGCTTTACAGGCTGATATGACAATACTATGCGTAGGTGAAAAACCTTATGCAGAATGGGAAGGTGATACACCGGACCTTAGCCTGACAGGTTCCCATGGTCTTGAAGGTAACCGGGAAGCAATCGAGCTGGCAAAATCCCTCGGAAAACCCACCGTCACACTGATAGTTGCCGGCAGGAACCTTATTATCGAGGATTACTATGACGACTGGGACGCTGTAGTAATGTGCTACCTTCCCGGAAGCGAGGCCGGCGCCATTGCCAATGTACTTACCGGAAAGGTTCCGTTTACCGGCACACTGCCGATGCCGTGGTACAAATCTGTGGATGATATAGGAACCGGAAATTACAAATTCGATGTTGGATACGGACTGACATACTGATAATCGAAAGCCGGACGTTAATGGCCGGATGCCGGGTATTAATGACCCGCATCCGGCCTTATTCATATCTTTCTCACGTCCCGCGACCGCAGATTTATCCACTGTCTAATCTACCGATGTTGTCAGCATTATACTTCTTAGCATTTCTTGATTCCGCTTTACGGATTGATGTTCATGCCTGTCGATGTCCTATTGTGAAAATCCTTTACCCCCAGTTACAAGGATACTGAAATAATATGGTTCTACAATAAATGTTGGGGTACCGAAGCATAGAAGTTTCGGTGCTCCAGCATTTTTTTGTAAATAAAGAGAGCATGGAGTTGAAATCTCAAGTAAAATGGAGTTACCACAATAACCATTTGAAAGGAGATTCAACCATGCTCTATAAAGATTATACGAAAGAATTGATTGGATTTAAAGATGTAACTGT
>ENA-OWPA01000141-OWPA01000141.1-bioreactor-metagenome-genome-assembly--contig:-NODE-141-length-131902-cov-21.503804_pt1 | contig 131902 bp, 117 predicted proteins | sample MGYA00238139_ERZ651803 | MGnify/ENA primary metagenome ERZ651803 (study PRJEB26909, sample SAMN07631231) | bioreactor metagenome | isolation source: Switchgrass digestor | place: USA: Dartmouth...
ACACCCTTGGTGTTCAGCTATAACCTTCCCGCTACCGGGCGGTTTCGGGACTTTCACCCGTTAGATTGCGCCCATGCCGGGCGCACTAAAAAACCGGTCAGCCGCAAAAACAACGGATTTTACGGCTGACCGGTTTTATGTTATTTTCTTTAATTATCTTTTGCCTATCTCAGTATCAGTTCCACTTACGCAACTGTTCTCCATGATATAATTCATAATGTCTTCAAACTGAGTGAAGGCCAAACCTACATAGCTGTCTGCTGCTCCGTAATATATTGCTATGCGTCCAGTATCAGGATCGTGAACTGTGGCACAAGGGAAGCAGACATTAGGCACAAAGCCCCGTTCTTCGTACCATTCTTCGGGAGTCAGAAGAATGTTCTTGCAGCGATATTTTACTATGGAAGGATTGTCGAGATCCAGTATTGCACCGCCTATGGAATATACGTATCCGTTACAGGTATTGCATACTCCGTGGTAGAACAACAGCCATCCTTCGCTGGTTTCGATAGGTGCTGCACCTCCGCCGATTTTAAGAGATTCCCACCAATTGTTTCCGCGGCTCATTACATGCCTGTGCCTTCCCCAGTAAATCATATCCGGACTTTCACTGATAAATATGTCTCCGAAAGGTGTATGTCCGCTGTCGGAAGGTCTGCTGAGCATCATAAATTTACCGTTTATTTTTCTCGGAAACAGTACAGCATTCCTGTTAAACGGAAGGAAGGGATTTTCCAGTCTGGTAAATGTCTTAAAATCTTTGGTCTTGGCAACTCCTATGGCAGCTCCATAGAAGTCCTGGCACCAAATTATATAGTATGTATCCTCAACTTTAACAAGTCTCGGATCGTATGCGTATATGGGCATGGCCGGATTGCCGTCTTCATCCACAAACGGAACCCTTTCCCGATCGAATTCCCAATGTATGCCGTCCTTACTTCTTCCAAGATATATATGAGGTACTCCATCGGTCTGTTCACCCCTGAACACACCGATGAATTCTCCTTCATAAGGCATGACGGCACTGTTAAAAATCCTTGCCACACCTTTAATCGGATTTCTTCCTATAATCGGATTTTCGGAATATCTCCAAACCGGCGCATTAACAATTCCTTCCGGTCTCTCTTGCCAAGGCACATTCGGTACGGAAGGGGCTATCATTTTAAGTTTACTCATAATTTCCTCCTTGCGCGTTATTTAAGTCTATATAATGTTATGTCGTAAAAACATATTTTTAGATTATTTGTTAAAGAATGCATCCAGCGCATCCTGTACCTGTTGTTTATATGTCTCCTGGAACTGTGCCGGCGTCATTGTACCGCCTACAAGACCGCTGAAATCATAGTTGATTCCCAGGTTGTTCCAAAGTTCAAACACTTCACGGCTTCCTACATCGAACATAACGTCAAAGTTCTGTTTCTGAAGCTCTTCGTCTTTAGCCGTAACCGCATACCACCAATACAATGTTTCTTCGTCGTCACGGATCGATGTATCTCCGTCATACCAGTTCCACATATCATATAATACGTTGAATACAAGCTCAGGATCCTTTACGCCTACAGGAATGATGTAATATTCACCGGCAGAAACCTTACCTGCATTGGTTTCTTTGCTTCCTGAAGGTCCGACAGGCCATTGAACAAATGCGGTATCAAATTCAAGGGTGACACCGTTTTCACCGGTATAATCATAGTCCGCATTCTGAGCCAAAATCCAGGCAGCGCCGGGCCAGAAACCTATATTTCCGTCTCTGTATTTAAATCTCTGGATATCATAAGCATTGTCTACAAATTCATGAGGATAGCAAATGTTATAGGTGTTGTACATATCATAAATCATCTTAAGGACTTCGCCTGTTTTGTCACTGGTCAATCCTTCTGTCGGTGTGGACGCTACCGATGCACCGTTGCTTAACAGAAGCTGTTCAAACGTTTCATTGATGAATCCGGCATAACCGTATTGATCGATGTTTCCGTCACCGTCGGTATCTTTTGTCAGCTTCTGGCAGTATTCGATAAATTTATCCCAGGTCCATTCTCCCCTCTTGTAAAGTTCACGGGGATCTTCAAGGTTGGCTTCCTCAAGCAGCTGCATGTTAAATGCCAGAGGATATGTGGCCTCTACCGTACTTTGAGCTTCCACTCTCTTTAACAGCATGGCCTTTCCGTCGCCCAGATCAAGGTATGTTGCAACTTTTTGATCGGTAAACAGGTCGTGATCTGCCGGAAGAACGGTCTTCAAATCTAGAGCCAGGCCGTTTAATGCGGCAGGAATACCGAAGCTTAATTCTACCAGATAAATATCGCAGTCCGGTGTTCCCGCAGGAATTGATGTATTAATGGATTCCACTACACCCTGGTAAGTAAGGTTCTTCCAATAAAATTCAACGTTATATTTATCTTCGATTTTCTTGACATTATCAAATTTAAGCTGTGCAGCCAGAGTTCCCGAATAAGTAGGATCGTCTTCTACGGAAGTATGAGAACTGTCATAATATTGCAACCACCATGTTCCGATGGTGATTATTCTCTTTTCACCACTGGCTGCATTGGCAGATTCTGTTTCTGTTCCTTTATTTTCTGTATTCTCTTCAACCTGACTCTCTGTGCCGGTATTGTCAGCACTTGTATTTTCCGAATCGTTCTTCTTGCAGGCTGTTACCCCTAAAATCAATGCACATACCAGCAACAGTGAAAGAATCTTTTTATATAATTTCATTCTCTTTGACCTCCTTTAATATATGTCATATCAATCAAATGTTACATATCGAAAGGGTTATTCCACAGGATAACCGATAGTCACTCTGTAAACTTCCCAATCCTGATCGCTTTCACACTGAAGCTGACTTAAGTAAGTTACAAAATCTTCGGTATTGCAATATTGTACCAACTGATCATAAGTTATCTGAGCACGGCTGCCGTTATCCGCAGCAACACCCTGATCGGCAACTCTCTGCCATCCGAAAGGTGCACCGCTCTTCCAGGATTGAGCTACAAGCCACATATCTCCGTCGGATTTATAATCTATGGTAAATACGCATCCTGGTTGAATTAAAGCAGGATCAAATGTACCGCCTTCAGACAAGGTCGTAACACCGGTTCCCTGTGCCCATGCACTGTCTTTGTCACCGGCGAACTCAGGAATCTCAACTTCTTTTGACACAGGTACAAGGCCGGACGGATAGCCGATGGATACTCTGTAAACTTCCCAAGGCTGATCGCTTTCACATTGAAGGGCGCTTAAGTAAGTTACAAAATCTTCTGTACCGCAGTACTGTACCAATTGATCATATGTAATCTGGGCTGTTGAGCCGTCAGATGCAGCTTCATACTGGGCAACTCTCTGCCATCCGAAAGGCGCTCCGCTCTTCCAGGATTGGGCTACAATCCACATGGAACCCTCGGACTTGTATTCGATGTTAATTACGCATCCGGGCTGAATGAGTGCGGGATCAAAGGTTCCGCCTTCTGACAGGGTCGTAACTCCTGTTCCCTGTGCCCATGCATCGCCTTTATCGTTAGTCCAAATCTCAACTTCGTCTTTCAGGTCCACGATGCCGGCTCTTTCACCTATGGTAACACTTGATACGGTCCAGTCCTGATCGCTTTCACACTGAAGTGCACTCAGGTATGTTACAAAATCATCGGTTCCGCAGTAATCCACCAACTGCTTATAAGTAATCTGTGCTATAGTACCGCTGGGGTTCTTAATGGATGCGCCCTGATCGGCAACTCTCTGCCATCCGAAAGGTGCGCCGTCAACCCAGGACTGTGCTACCAGCCACATGTCTCCCTGAGACTGATAGTAAATGGTTATAACAGAATTCTCGTTAATTAAAGCGGGATCAAAAGTTCCGCCCTGAGCCAGGGTCGTAACTCCCTTTCCTTGTGCCCATGCTTTATCTCCGTCGTTGGACCAAATTTCAACTTCGTTCTTGACAGGTATAAGATTTCTTCTGTCAACTTCACTGAATCCCGGCCACTCTGCAAATGCAACACTGGTGTCTGCCTTAATAACGTTGCCGTTTGCATCCAGGATTCTGATATTGTCAATATAGAAGTTGGCGTTACCCGTACCTTCGGATAAACCGTTATCGGTTTCCAGCGCCACAATAATCATATTGTTATATCCGGGAACAAATTCTTCGCCTGCATCAAGTACTGCCTTAACCGTATATGGATTCTTTGTTTCAATGTAAACCGTCCATGGATCTTTGGACTCTGTTCTGTTCTCTCCGCTGTAAGCATAAATGTTACCGGAAACTGCATGGAATTTTCCGTCCGGATGTTCGGTACCAATATCCATGGTTATTGTCCTTACATCACTGATTTTGTCCCCAACAAGGCTTGATATGTCGATAGCAACAAAAGGAGATTTACCGTTTACGTTCGTAACTTTCAGAGCTTTGCTGCCGTTATAATCTGCGATTGACAACTCTGATGCATCCGCATTGGCGGGAGCAGTATAAACGGCCACAAAACCATATTGTCCGTCTTCGAAGTCAATGCTTGCTTCCTGTACTTCTACAGCAGGTGCGGCTTCTTCAACTTGGTTTTCTTCCGTTTCTTTCTCTGCTTCAGTATTGCTTTCGGTCACCCCCTCTTGTGTGTCTGTCTCTTTGGCATTGTCTGTTTTCTTACAGCCTGCCAAAGACAGAACTACTGCCATGCAAAGCAGTAATGCAATTATTCTTTTTGCCTTCACTTTTACTCCTCCTTTTTTATATATTAATTTATATAAAATTTAAGTAAAAACACAGTAAAAGAATTCAGTAAGCAATACCCGCATAATTGTTTATCCAACGATACCGCTTCTTTCAACACCCTCGATGAAATATTTCTGAAGCACTATATAGAATATGACAATTGGCAGCATAACCAGTACAATACCTGCATCCAGATATAGTTCCTGAACGGTTTTGTCAAGAATTTTGTCCAGATTGGCTATGGTCGCCTGCAACGTTGTTATTTTTTTGCTTATGACTATATCTTCACTTATATTAAACAGCTGCGAATAAAACGTATCATTGTATTGCCATACCATGGAGAATACTGCTACGGTTATTACGGCCGGGACGGCGTTTCTAAGCATAATCTTGAAATAGGTATACCATATGCCGGCACCGTCAACCAGCGCCGCTTCTTCAATTTCCTTGGGCAGGCCTCTGAAGAATTGATTAAATATATATATGTAAAGTCCCGATCTTACGCCGCATCCGAATATGGTCATGATATACATTGGTATGGGCGTACTCATAAGATTAACGGCTTTTCCCGTCAATAATGTAGCCAGTCCGAACGGATCAAAATTTTTGAATGTCATATATATGGGAAGCATGATGGTATGACTCGGAATAACAATCATAACAACCACACAGCCAAACAAAAATTTCTTAAACGGAAACTTAAATCTTGCAAATCCGTATCCTACCATGGAACATATGAATATCTGAATCAACATTAATGTTGCGGAATACAGCAAATCTCTTCCCATGGTTTTAAGATAATCCATCCTTTGCCATGCCAGTTTGTACTTTTCCAGGGTAGGATGCTCGGGTATCAGATATACCATAGGGTTGTAAGCATCCGTATCGGACATGAAGGAATTTACAACCATACCGATTACCGGAGCCAGAATCACATAGCATATTCCCACGATTACCACAAAACTGAACAGTTTGATTATCAGTTTCTTCAAACTTGAGGCCATTCCCTTTGTATTGTTCATAAATTTAGGGTTGGAGGTAATCACATTTATTTTATTTTTCAAACTTTTTGCATCTGCACTCATCCTTTACGCTCCTCTCCTAATTGTAATAGAATGTTCGCTTTTGTATGAAACCGCAGATAATAATCAGTATAAGACAGATAATCGCCGTACTTACCAGGCTGAATACCGAGCTTAACCCATAATTGAATTCGGTAAATGTGGTATTGTATGAGAGAGTTACCACTTCACTTTCTGCGAAATTGTCGATTACCGTATATACCACATTGGTAATAATGTGCGGCATTACCATCGGGAAAGTTACTTTCCAGAAAGTTTCATAGGCGGTAGCCCCTTCTATTTTTGCGACTTCATACATGGAACCGGGAATGGACTGCAAGGCTGCCAGGAATATGACTATCTGAACTCCCGAAGCCGTAATTACGTTATTTATTCGTGCCACGGCGGCGACCAGATATTCCAGAACCGTTCTCGGCATGGCCAAATCTTCAAAAAGCTCTATGTAATAACTTACGTCGACGCCGGCAGTTGTGGTCTCCGTTGCCACCTGGCTTGCTGCCGATATACCGCCCGCTATCATCTGTGCACTTAATTCCATTGCCGTTGCTATGGCACTGCTGTTAAGAATTACGGGCAGGAAGAATATCGCACGGACCAAAGTCCTTCCCTTAAATTGTCTGTTAAGAAGGATTGCCATAAACAAGCTGAAGAATATTATAAGCGGCAGGTCTATGACAATATTGCCTATGGACGTGGTCAATATTTGCTTAAAAGTTCCGTGCTCTCGGAAGGCATATCTGAAATTCTCCCATCCGACATACTCCAGATCATATCCGCCTGTCGGTTTTACCGTTAGTTTTGAAAAGGAAAACTCTGTGGTCAGAATCAAGCTTCTCACATAAAAAATGATAAAACCTACTAACCAGGGCAGGATAAACAAATATCCGTTAATCATTCTTTTTTGTGAAAGTGTTAATCTTCTTTTTTTCATAAATCCGCCTCCCCGGTTGCATATCCTTTGGCAGGTACGTTTATACCGTCAACAACAACGTCCTCGGATAAGTAGTTAACGTAAATCACAATACCGTTACTGTATGTAACCTTTTTAACCCCGCTTTTTACAATCTCATAATCAATCATGGTTTCACCGGATACTTTGCTTAACACATCATTAACTTCATGATACAAATCAACGGCTTCATCTTTCCAAATTTCGTATTCGGTTGAATAATACTTGAGCAAACCGGTATACTTCATTTCATTGGCACTTTCATTCGTAAATACATAATGAGGAGATGCACCGTATTCGATAAGTTTTAGCGTCAGTTCCGTACGGTCAATATTATCATCGAAGTTTATAAGTCCGCATGAATAATCGATACAACCGTGTATAATCATCTGATATAAAGGAATCCCCTCATCAATAATTGAATATTTGCTGTCGCTTATCGGCGCATTTAAAATATCCGTTGCATATTTGAAGGAATAGCTGTTTCCTCCGTTTACCATCAGTTTCTTACCGGTATTCTTTAATTTGTCAAATTGGGCCAGTACCACGTCAAGAGCTTCTTCCCTGTTGATAATCTCGGTACGTTTATGGTCAGAATGGAGCTCATCTCCCAAATCCCTCAAAGATATGCCGTCTATGGCCAGCTTGTTTATTCCTTTAATAAACCCGTTGGTATATCTGGGCAGGAATTTGGGCGATAACAGATAATGTCCTATTTCCGGATAACCCAACGTTGCCATTTTACCGAAATGCGAAGGATTGACATATCCGAAATATGCGTAGTATCCTGCTCCGTAATATCTTGAGGTTTCAAAATAAGAACTGTAACGCTTGCTTATATACGTTACATTCTGAAGCGCAACGTCGGCATATAAAGTACCTCCGTTTTCTTTCACTTTTTTATTTAATTTTTCCAGGCCTGATTTACCGCCAAGTTTTCTTAAAATCTTAACCTTATTTGTAACGTCATGATAATATCCTCCGTTGAACCATCCCTGGAAATTCATGACCTGATTTTTGATGCCGCCGGCCAGTAAATCGTCCGATATCTCTCCAGCTTCTTCGAAGGTTGTAATAGGGCTTACAGACAGGTACTGAGTCCCTAAGAAGAACGATGTTTTCTTGACCCCTCCTATTATGTCATAATAGAAAGGTATGTCGCCGTTGCTGTCTTTTACGGTCAGTATCCCTTCATCAATAAGCCGCTGTCTGTAATAATTGGCCAGTCCGCTGTATCCTGAATATTCCTCCGTCAGCATGGTATATCTTACGGTTAAATCAATATCGGAAATATTTTTCACGACGATAGGCAAATCTGCGGAATCGCCGGTACTTCCGAATATGGAAAGGACATCGTAATATCTTAACATGAATGACGGATATGCATAGTTGTATGAATTATATTTGCCGCTTACACCCGCCGTAATATTAGCCAAAGTAGCTCCTTCTTCAATAGTTACAAGAATTGAAGATTTTTCTCTGCAGATACCGAATAATTCAAGCCTTGCCTTTTCCGTATATTCGGTCTGAGTAAGACTGTCGGCCAGAGGATCGAGGTCATATACGTATTGGCTGTATTCCGCGGCGTTTACTTTACCGTTGTTAAAATTAATTAAGGAACCTGCTCCGTTGGGAACAACTATATATCCGTTTTCGTCCTGACCAGCCGCCCCCATATATCTGAGAAGCTGAATTCGGTATATCTTTGCTTCCCCGTATTCCTGAATTTTACCCGTGGGAATTGAAACAAGAAGGCTGTCATTATCAAGCCGATACTCCAACGGAATAATGAAGTAAACGCTTTCAGGCTTTTCTACGCCGGCAATCTCCATTTGCTCATAATATTCTTCCTCTGTAAATCCTATCTTTTCAAGGTATCCCTGTATCTTCTGAATGGTCTTTTTATTCTTTTGGGCCACCCCGTTTAACTCCAAAAGTCCGGGTTTGTTTTTGCTGTCTATGTAGTAACGCCTTAAAGCCGTTGCATCCTCGTCGGAAAGTTTCGACATCACTTCTTCCATTTTTTCTGGGGTGAAAAAGATTGGAACAATTCCGGTTGATGTTGTGCTGTGATCCCCCACATCATATATGTAACGGATACCGTTTTCTATTTTTTCGGCCTTTACCTGACCCCTTGCCACCGACATACTGTAAGAATCATATATGCCCGCTGCCCTGTTTTTGTTGAAATAGTTTACTATAAACTGGGATTTCAGGTAATTCTTGTTTGTTGAATTGGCAACCGGATCATTGTCGGCATTCAGCGGATTTGAATAAACTATGGTGCCGTTTCTTTTATCATAAACCGCCACTTCTGTCGTTTCCGTATTGGTATACAGTTTCAGGTATTCGTTTTCTGCAGCCAGTACCATGTTTTCAACCGACGGCTTATCCTCCGGTATGGCCGAAAATTCGGTGCCCTCTTCATAATCATAATCAGAGGCTGTCAGATACTTCTTGTATTCGTCATAGGACCAATACTTGACATAAGCATAAACAAACCATACTGCCACGCAAAGGACAGCCAAACCTAAAATACATAATCCAATTTTACCTATCGCTTTTTTTCTCTTACGGATTTTCTCGGGTTTCTTTTCTGACAATTTCATGTTTCCCCCATTCTTTCAGCAACTTTAGCTTGAGAACTAAATTTATGATAACATCAAAATCTGAATATAATTTCGATGTATAAGCTGTAGAAGAAGTTGTATATTCTGTTGACCAAATCAGCCAGCAACAGACCAATGAAAATTATAATAAAGGATGCTATCATGGTAAGAAATAGAGTTACCAGGGTTTTTGCCAGAGTATAATTATGTACCTGCATTATTCCCACAAGCATCATTATTACGGCATATGTTATACCGATTACCAATATGAGATAATAGAACGCTTCTTCGCCGTCCGCTATAAACTGGCTTACTATTGTTGCCAGATTAAAGGAAATAATAAGCGGGAATGTGGCATAACCCAAGGCCACCGCTATATCCTTCAGCCTTCCTTCTCCCTGCATAAGGCAGGTGACCGACCAGTTGCTGACGCACAGCAGGACATACATGAGAAGGACTCCGCCTAATTCCTTAAGGCTGTCAACGGTTCTGGGATCCAGCTCATTAACCACGAAGCTTGCATACAGCCGGTTAAACGAGAAGCTGAAGGAAAACAGAATAACCAGTAATACCGCTATGGGCACACTTCCTTTATCGAGGTGGCGTATCCAGTAATATCCGTCCACAGGATGTGATACCGTATAAAACAAGTGCTTTATCTTTTCTTTTGAAAAATATTTACCCATTCAACAGCCCCTCCTTCTTTTTGAGCCCTTTTTTCTTCCGGTATATATTGGTCAGAACGACTATGACCACTATTATTAAAACAATACCGGTAAGGAGGTAGCTCATGTTTTCTTTTAAAACCTGATTTCTATATCTTTTAAAAGCAATGGAATAATATTCACTGCTCATTCCTTTCTTCAGATATTCCATGGCCTTCACATAATCGCCGCTGGTCAGGTATGCTTTTCCTATACCTACATATGCCAATTCATTGTTCTCATCCAATTCCAGTACTTTTTTCCATAACTCCACCGCCTGGGTTTCGTCGCCGTCATATCTCAAAGCTACCGCTTCGTTTATTAATCTGCCATACAGGGTTTCCGTAAATTTCATGATTTCCGCACGGTTGGCATCCAGAACTATAATTGTATTACCGATATTTTCTATTGCTACCGGTGTAACAAAAGTCCCTGCCTGAGTGCCCAAACTTCCGAATATGTACAGAAGATTACCTTCATGGTCATAGGTGAATATTCTTCCTCTTTTTCTGTCAAGAAGCGAATATATTCCTTTCTGTCTGTATACTATATCGGTTATCTGCGACGGTCCCGCATATTGGTTATAACCTCCGGTCCACAAATCCCCGCCGAGATTCATATTGGCGCCTTTTTTGATTACGTCTTCTCCCTTAGGATTTAACCGCCTTATAGCCTGCACACCGGTTTCATCGATATTGGATGCATATACAAAACCGTCATCGTCAATATCAATGCCCGTAAATTCTGTGGGAATATATAATTTTTGATTTGATCTTTCTTCCTTGGTGGCTATTCTTTTCCAGAACTTTTCCCAAAGGGTGATCTGAACCTCGATAGTTCCGATAAAACCTATGAACTGACCGTTTGCCTCGAATACCATTACCCCTTCAAACATATTCTGTGCAATGCAATATATTCTGTCGGCATAATCCACAGCCACTTTTAAGGGAGTGAAAACGTAACCTTCCTCCAAAACTTCGGAAGTTGGGTTTTCCACTATTTTTACCAGATTGTAATCCTTGTCTAGGACTACAATTCTGTTGTTTTGTGAATCGGCTATATACAAATCATACTTGCTTGACACACACACACCGTAAGGGGAGGAAAATGTATCTTCCGCACCGTTATTGTCGAAACCGGTAATGACCTTTTCTACCTCGGTCATATTGCTGTTAAGTATAATAATTCTGTTATTGCCCGTATCGGCTATTACAACCTTACCGTCCGGTGTTTTGCATATATCCTGGGGATTTGAAAATGCCCCGAGGGATTCCCCTTCATAATATAACTGGGTACCGGAAATAGAACCGGCAGGTATATACGCTGCAGGGGTGTATACAATATCTTCATAAAAATTGTAGTTATATGTATCGTAGGGCAGTTCGCTTGCCAGAGCAATACATCCCCGGCCGGCCAATGTTATAATAACCGTCAACAGAAATATCAGTTTTCTTGATTTTTTCATAATTCCCATTCAAACAGCCCCCTTATTCTTTCATGCCCGAAGTTGTCATCGTTTCCATGATATTGCTTTGGCATACCAGGAAGAATATAATCGGAACCGCCGCTATAACAAATGTAACCGCCGCTCCGGCACCGGCTCTGGCAGGTCCTCCCTGCGTGATCTGCAACAAGGAATATTGCAGGGGTTTTAATTCCTCATCCCTAAGGAAAGTTCCGCCTGTATTCCCCCACATCTGCTGGAACTGAAAGATTGCCAGCGTAAGCCAGGCCGGTTTTACATTCGGCATTATTATTCTCCAGAAAATTTTCCATTCACCGGCACCGTCAATCTTTGCCGATTCCATAAGGGTATCCGGCAACTGCTCCATGAACTGTTTCATCAGATACAGTCCCATACCGAAAGACCATGCCGGCAGGATCAGTGCAAGATAAGTATTATTTATATGCAACCAGGATATAATCAAATACTGAGGAATCTGTGTTACCTGCCATGAAAACATCATAGACAGGACTACCATGTTAAACAGAATATTCTTGCCGGGAAATTTATGTTTTGCCAAAGGGTAGGCGGCAAGGGAAGCAATCACCACGTGTCCTACCATACCGCCGACAGTAATTATTATTGTATTCATTATGTATCGTGAAAACGGTACCCATGTATCCGTCATCAGCACAAACAGATCGCTGAAATTCTCCAGGGTCGGGTTTTTTACAAATATCTTGGGCGGATATTGGAACAGCTCATCCAGAGGTTTAAGGGCATTGTTAATTATCATGACCAACGGCAAAGCCATAAATATTCCGCATATAAACATAAGTGTGAATAAAAGCCCGTTTCCTGCTTTTGACCTGTTAAGCTTTTTTTCCTTGGGTCTCATCCAGAAAGGAACCCATTTTCTGTTTGAATAATCCACAATTTGTCTCTGTCTTCTTTTCATTATTCACCGACCCTCCTCAGCAGCCTCTGCACAAGCTTATTGGTACCTACCATCAGGAGGAATAGTATTGTGGCAATTGCCGAAGCATACCCCATTTCAAATCTCGTCGAACCATAGTCCAAAAGGTGGGTTACCACTGTGGCGCCTGCGTAGTTAACCGACGGATTGCCGGCCAGATTTATGGAAATATCGGCTACCGCAAAAGATTGTGTAATCTGCATAACCGCACCGAACATAAGCTGAGGCTTCATGGCAGGCAGAGTTACAAACCACAGTTCCTGCCAGCGGTTTTTAACTCCGTCAATGGCAGCCGCTTCATACAAGGATTTATCTATGGTCTGCAGTCCTGCTATAAAGGCCAGGAATCCTGTTCCCAGGCTCAGCCACAACTGAACTATAATCAGTATAGGCATTACATATTTTTCGGTTTTCATCCATACGATAGCTTCATCAATAATCTCATACTTAAGTAACAGACCGTTCAGGTAACCGTATCTGTCACCGGTCAGAATCAGATTCCATACCACATACGCATTTCCGCAGATACTGGGAGCATAGAATATCAGTGTCAGAAAGGCTCTCAGTTTTCCTTTAAATTCATTGATTATCCACGCAAACAAAAGACAAAGCAAATAACTGATGGGGCCGGTTATAACCGCGAACAGCAGGGTGTTTTTGAGAGAAATCATGAATATGTCGTCTTCCAGAAACAGTTTAATATAGTTTTTCCACCCTACAAAATCCGGCATTTCAAGCACGTTAAAGTTGGTAAAACTCAAAATCATTGATATGGCAACCGGCAGTACCGTAAAGAAGAAAAACAATATGAAATACGGTGCCATCATAAAATAGGAAGCCCTGTTTTTATGAATTTGATATTTTAGAGACTTATGATTTTTTGCAATCTTTATTGAGTTTTCTGAAGTATTAACTGTTTTATCTGCCATAATTGTCCTCCCGTTTACCCGAACCGCCTGTCTCATTTAATCCCAGTTCTTCGATCTTGTAGGCAATCTCGGCATTAATATATATTACCTTATCCATCAGCTCTTCTCTTGGCGTCGCACTGTCGGTTTCGGTAGTAACGGTATAGAATGCGTTGTTAATATTACGCCAAGTATAATAACCGCCCGGAACCTGCGGAATTCCTTTAACCTGCTCAAACTGAGCCATCAATTCATTATAATCGTCCACTGGCCATGCCAGATTGGCCAAAGCTTCCAGATTGGCAGTTGCGACTCTTGCGCTGGAACCCATGAGGCTTTCCATCTCACGCCCGTATAAGGTCTGGGTTTCCGCTGAAGTCCACCATTTCAGGAATTCCCAGCTTTCTTCGGGATATTTGGTATTCGCCATTATAATATCCGCCAGTCCCGAGCTTCCCGTCGAGTGATTTATGGTCCCGTCTTCCATAAGCTTGCCCGGAACAACCGTAAAATCCCATAATCCCTGAAGGTCTGGAGCGGAAACCTGCAGGTTATTATAAAATGTATAATCCGCAATAACTATCGGGCACTCACCGGTCCTGAACCTTTCTTCCACGCTGGTTTCCTTATCCAGCTTGTAATCGGTGTAGAATTCACAGTACTCTTTGAATGTATTGATTGCTATATCGGAATCCAGTACCGAAGCCGTACCGTCTTCGTTATAATATGTACCGCCGTTTTGGTACAATAACATGACAAATATCTGCTCACCGGGATACATACCGAATTCCATCTGGTTCTTTGCAAGCACGGTCATCGCAACCTTAACTTCGTCCCAGGTTCTCGGCAAATCCAGACCTATCTCCGCGAGAATATCTTTTCTGTAGAACATCATCGGGAACGACTGGGTATCCGGCAGCGCATATACCGCATCCTTATATGCAAACGGCACCAGGGCGCTTTCAGAAAATCTTTCCGCAACCTCCTCATAATCATCAAACTGCGTCAAATCCAGCACCGCATTACGGATACCGTAGTTGACCGGAGTATCATTGGCAGTACTGATCATGCTGGCTATAGTCTGGCTTGTGGCCACCTGGGAAGGTCCCACCTGAATGGCTACGTCCGGTCCTTCTCCCGCCATGTAGGCTTTTAGCAATGAACTCATATCAACCAGCTGAACGTTCACATTGATACCGGTTTTACTGGTAAATGTATCGTCAATCAGGGATTTGATTACATTGGCCTGGTCTCTTCCGGTCCCGATCCAAAGAGTCAATGTGACGCTGTCCGAATCATCCTCGGCCACATTGCCGATCATGTTGTAATTTATGACGAAGGAATAGAACAGCCTTCTGATTTCAAATGCAGCCCTTGAAAAGAAGGATGTATTTTCGTACTTAACATTTACATCCGGTGAATATATGTTAATTCTGTCAAGAGCCAAAGGCTGCTGTATAACCTGGGTAATCCAGTTACCGCATGCCCTGACATTTATTTTGTATGACGTAATGACTTTAACGAAATCCTCCTGGTCTTCAATCAGCTGATTTAGCTGATCCCGCATGGTCAGAAGAACCGTTTCCTTGTCGGAGTTTCTTCCGGCCACTTCCCTGATGCGGGTAATTACATTATCAAGCTGATCCCTTACGTCTGTCAGCTCAGCCTCAAGCCCAGGCAGAGTTCTTTCTATCTGATAATCCCTGTATTTATCGGGATCCACACCTGTTATGCGGATGACTTTCCGATATATGGCATTCAGTTTCGTAACCGCACTCTGTACTTCTCTTACAATATCCGCAAACTCACCCAGAACCGCTTCCATGCGGATTTTGTGACTGCCCTTTTCAAGATAGAAATAATATGGATTACCGTCATTATCGGATAAAACAACGTTCTTCCATCTGGAATTGTATTTAAACTCATAAGCCGACATTTCTTCGAATGGTACTTTGCCGTCTATGGTTATTTTTCTCGATACATTGATACCCCTCTGATAACTTTGCTTGGCGTGCAATGAAATATAATAATAACCTGTTTCGGGTACTTCAAAATCCCACTCTATCCATTGATGGGCCAATCTCCAGGAATTGTCTCCTATTGTATTATTCAGAAGGTACTTGGGACTCGAGGGATAAACCGCGGGGGACGACTGATCCTGTCTGGGATATAGCATCTGCGAAGACGTTACGGAAGCGTTCTCGGCTTCAATTCTTATGTATTGACCTGACGTCACCTGAGCCCCGTTTTCATCCCACATTTGCTTAACGGTATCATAGTCCGAAACTTTCTCGGCACTTTTAAGGGTTATACTATGTAAAATCATCGGCTCCCTTAACGACAAAACGGATATGGTATGAGTGCCTTCCGTAAGGTAAACAGGCAAAGGATCCGTAATATAACCGTTATTGTCATAGCAATAGGATGATACCCAATCGGGAACCTCTATGCTGCTGGGTTTTAAATCATTGCCCTGATTATCTTTGGCCCATTTTCTGACAACAACACCCTTATCGTCAACATAAGTTTCGTCAACATCCGACTTCCATAATCTATAAAACTCTATCACAGCATATTCTTTATAGGGAAGTTTTCCGTCAACAAAAAAGCTTCGTTGTATGGCGGAGCTTTTACCTTCTATGGGATAATACAGCAGGTTTGGGTAATAAAATCCGCTTTCTTTTATCTCAACTTCGAATTCTATCAATGCGTCCTCTCCGACCAATACGCTGTATCCCGGCCGGCCTTCATAATCTTTATAAAATTCAGGATCCGTTTTTACACCGTTTTCTTCATATCTGACGTAATCCGCAGCTGAAATGACAACCTCATCATCCGGATAAACCGCATCATATGACGCTATGTATTCTTTATAATCAGGAATTGAATCGTCAATGGAATATCTGTTTAATATTTCTTCGAATTCATCCTGCGTCATATCAGATGCAGCCCATATCCTGGCAGGAAAACATATTCCAATCGCAGATAATATAAATATAATCGCAATATTCCTTATAATATGCTTTACTCGCATGCCATTGAACCCCTTTCAAGCTGTAATCTTATTCATCCATGAGATATGTGGTCAATTCCGGCAACTCATCCAAGGTCAGGACCTTTTCATGAGAATAGGCTTTTTTCAACATATCCGCTTCGGTATACTGTTCGCTGAGTGTATAAATTGCCGTATCCTTGGCTACGAATTCCTGACCCCATGTGCACCAAATACCCCACATGGCGCCGTCCCTTATTGCCAAATCCGGATCAAATACACATCCGTTTTCAGTAAGATATGTCAGTTTACGTGTAGGTGTATAATCTAAGGCTTTAACATATCGGGATATCTGGGATGTATATACCCTTTCACCTGGATAAATGTCTTCCCCGATGATATCCACATATTCGTCTCCCGGATACCAGTCCTTGTCCTGACCGTTCCATACCCATATAAGATTGTTCAGCTTATACTCATATGTGAACTTTTCATACATTAATATGTAAAGTTTTTTATAAGCTTCAGGTCCCGATGCCCCCCACCAGAACCATCCGCCGCTGGCCTCATGGAGCGGTCTCCAAAGTACCGGCACTCCCGCATCCTGAAGTTTTTTCAGCTCATTTGCTATTGCATCAAGATCCCTCATCAGAAGGTCATAACCTTCCTGATCCTCACCGTTCATTATTTTTGCCAAATCGATATCAGTGGAATCGGCATAAAAGCCACGATACCACTCCCTCGTAAGATACTTGCCCGGTGCATTCCAATGCCAGCAAAAGGTAACGATTCCGCCGTCATTCCAAAAATCTATCGCCAATTCCGTCTGGTTCCCGCTGCTGCCGTTTTCCACTCTCGAAGGCGTATATTCTATAAAATCCAAGCCCAATATGGCCGGCGTTTTGCCCGTTGTTTTCTTTATAACCGTAAATTCCTTGCCGTACTGGCCCGTATTGCAATATTGTCCGGCAAGAAAATATTCATCGTAAACATCACATAAAAACTTAAACAATCTTTTTGTATTCTCTGTTGCGTTCTCATTTGACAATACCGGTTCAATATTATATTTTTCGGGGTTAATCTTTCTGGAAGTATAAACTTCGACCCTGTCAAGCAAAATCCAGCCCCAGTATTTTTTTAACGTGACCTCATGATCTCCCGCGGACAAATATATATGTTCCAGTTCCGAATCCGAAAACTCACTGCTTTCGACGGAAACAACACCGAGATTTTCGCCGTCGACATACACATAATTTTCTTTGTAACCGCCGAGTGAAGCGCTGACGAAATTCAAGTCGTACATTCCGTCTTCTTTTACGGTTATTTTAACAGTACAGGAATCCTCCTCGTCCTCAAAACCTTTGACATAGCCGGTTCCCTTATAGCCTTCCGCCGATGATTCCGCAGCGACTTTTCCCGTAAAAATACCGTCTTCCGCTTCCGCAGCATATACCAGTTCACGGTTATCATTAAGGTATACGGGAATATATTCACTTTCAGAATTACTCTCTTCAATATTATCCTCATTCTCAACATATTCGGCAGTATTCTCACCGTCAACCGGACCGTCGGATTGCTTTCCATTTCCCTGAGAACACCCTGTAAATAAAACAGCCGCAATTATTGATAATATAAAAAGTCGTTTTCTAATTGGTTTCATAGTTCCCCCATTGGTCATCTTGTTGTTAATGTTCAAATTGCACCATTTTGCACTCATATGCACACTTTATATTGGCATATTCGCTTTGTTTTGCATTAATTATAGCACAATATTTTTAAATAGTCACCCCTATATTAAAAATTTATAATAAAATTTTTTCGAAAATGGGCTTTTAGTAATATATGATAATATGCTATTCAAAAATTAATATTTTTTGTCATTTTTTACAATACTGTTATTTTGTGACATATCAAAAAAAACTCAGTTAAAAAAGTTAAGAAAGTAAATTTATTAATAGATGTATTATATTTAGTGCATTTTTTATTACATTGGAAAACAAAGAAAACCTGTAAAATGTAATTTTTTATATTCTATAATATATATTTTCATTAATTAGAATTATTGCATAAATAATTACAAAAAGAGATAACATTCGAAGTTTTCGCACAAAGCAATTTTTACATATGTGAACATACAGATTATGCGTAAGTGTGCATCTTTAAGATGCATTTTTATGATGCATTCTTTATAATATAGAAAATTCTGATGTTCTTTAAACAAAAAAAGATGCCGTAAATATTAAAAATAATGCGGCATCTTCTTTATCCTGTATTAAATTATAATCTCATATACCCATATCCGTTCACAATAGCTTCGAGTCTGTGTCCGGATCGGCAAAGAGGACATTCGTCTATATTGTAACTTTTATAATTCGGAAGATCAGATTCACGGAATACAGCATTTACTTTTATTCCTTCAACCTCATCTACCGCGGAAAAGATCGCACTGATTCCGTTTATCATTCCTCCATAATATCTTATACATTCCAAACTTCGTTTTATTGTATTGCCTGTTGTCGCAGAGGCCACCAGCAAAAGAATCCTTTTATTATATACGGCCGCCTGATTACAGTCCCTGAAAATCATCTGACCGTTCGTATTATATTCCGGAGAAATAATATACATGGTCTGATGGGCGTTCATGGAACGGATTCCTGCATTGGTCAGTTCCTGGGCCAGGAATGCACCTATTACCTCACAATTATCCAGACAAACTATGGTATCAATAACCACATTGCTTAAATATTGCATTGCCATAACCCGGGCGGTTTCACAAGCCTCATTAAGCCGTGTTTTAGTTGAAGTCATATCAATATAAAGATTGACGTGGGAATTGCATGTTGCAAAATGACCGGGTATAACCTTCAGTTGAATTTTACTGCTAACCGAAGAACGAATTTTAATTGCTCTTCCTTCCATAACGTAACCCCCTCTTAACAATTGATAATATTTAATGCTCCCCCTTAAATTAAGAAGATATTCCTTTTTATATATTTTTATTAAATAATTTTCAAATATTCAGGGTAAACCAGTTCAGACCGACATTGATGAAAATAAAATCATAGATTAGCAAACCTTGATAATTGGCAGCAAAGACTAGTAAATCATATGACAATCACATTTTCAAAATGATTAAGACTTGTCTTAAGTGAATGTAAAAATTTATATTCAAATATGAATTGAAACATCTTATTTATTATTTTACATTAGAATAAATTAAAATTCAATACAAACCGGATTTTATACCTTGCTTTTCCTTTGCATCATTCTTTAACGTTTATCAATAACAAATCCGATAATCCGAAAATATTCCTTTCCTTTCAATTCTACGGGTTCATCTTCGTTCTCAATAGCTTTTATTTACCGTGCTATAATACAATTTCTTAGAATTATAAAAAACAACCAGAAAATAAACTGCGGCTATGAAAGACATAAAAATAATTATTACAGCCGGCCCTTCAACATTTTTCAAAAAATATAATAAAACGCTGAAAACCGCTTTTAGCACCCATGCATTCTTAAGCTCATGCCCGTCAAGAAAAATGTTATATTTTTTCTCTATATCCAATACACCCATCATAATATTATATGATATATACAGCGAAATCACGGCAGACAATACGGAAAGTATATATACTATTGTCTCATACGAAGCAGACAAACCAAAGAAATCAAGTATATACATAATTCCGGTGTAATATATCATGAAATTCGCATAAGGCCTGGCTTTTGAAAACAACAAACTTTCCCGGGCCATTTCATCCAGTCCTTTTATCATAAATATATAGCCCAGAAAATCCGGTACCAAACCTATTTTCATATTGCCAAAATTCAGATCAAAATTTATAAATACAAGCAAAAATCCTGTAAAAATATTCTGCATATTTTAACCCCTATTTTTTAATCATATTCCGTCACTTATTTTATGGTCGCGCCGAAAGGCATCAAAGCCAGCTTTGCAATCTTAAAATGCTGTAATCCGAAAGGTATTCCGACAACAGTAATGCATAGCAGCACTCCCATAGCTGCCGATTCTGCCGCAAGGGGCAGGCCTGTTATCAACAGCCAGATAATGTTCAGTAATAAAGAACCAGTTCCACCTCCATACGCCACTTCCTTGCCGAACGGGCAAAAACATAATGTGGCGAATTTAAAACACTGTACTCCCAGCGGTATCCCTACAATTGTAATGCACCATAAACATCCAGCAGCCAACCAGCTTAAACCGCTTATAAATCCGCCGCATATAAACCATAAAATATTACCCAGACATCCCATTATATAAACCTCCGCCATTTATCACTGATGCGTTTTATGGATTTCGGCATCCGCAACAGCCAGTCTGTCAATTATAACTTTATAGAGCAATTCCTTTCTTTTCTTATTAACACATTTTATACAGTTTTTATTAAGAATAATCAAAAATGAAATGTTTTAACCGAAATTATTATCTGTCCCATTTATCGCAAAGGGCATTGATTTGATCGATGAATTTCGCCAGATCCTTGTTCGCGGCACCACGGTTTCTCTGGATAACAGCCATAAGCCTTTTACCAGCTTCAACAAGTCTGTCATATGCGGTGGTAACTTTCTTCTTCCGTTCGGCCGGTACGGGCTTTCCTTCCACCGCAACAATATTTCTTGAAAGATCGACTACGGTTCCGCTGTAAGGTGCTACGGCATTGTATCCCAGTTCATTTATATATTGGGTGAATTCTTCGCATACCCGGTCGTCTCCGTGGACGACAAATACCCTTTCCGGCTTTTTATCAAAAGCTTTAAGCCACCTTAAAAGGCCGTCTTTGTCCGCATGGCCGCTCATTCCCTGCAAACGGCACACTTTGGCCTTTACCGAAATTGTTTCTCCGAAGAGCTTTACCTCCGAAGCACCGTCCAAAATCAGTCTGCCAAGACTTCCTTCGGACTGATAACCGACAAAAAGGATTGTGCTGTCTTCCCTCCACAAATTATGTTTCAGATGATGCCTTATCCTTCCGGCATCGCACATTCCCGCCGCCGAGATAATAATCTTCGGTTCGTCGTCAAAATTTATGGCTTTTGATTCTTCGGATGTTATGGCGGTCCTAAGTCCCTTGAACACAAATGGGTTAATTCCCGCCTCTATCAGTTTCATCGCTTCTTCATCAAAATATCCCGACATATTTTTCTCATATATGCTTGTAGCCTCTACAGCAAGAGGGCTGTCTACATATACCTTGAAATTATCATGCCCTTTAACCAGACCTTTTTCTTTTATTATCCTGATAAAGTAGAGAAGGACCTGGGTTCTGCCTATGGCAAATGACGGTACAACCAGATTACCGCCTCTGTCCAGTGTATCCTGTATTATATTGGCAAGTTCACTGACATAATCCGGAGCCGGATCATGATTCCTGTCACCATAGGTGGATTCCATAATGACATAATCCGCTTCCCCGATATAAGCCGGATCGTTAATTAAAGGCTGATTGACATTGCCTATATCACCTGAAAAAACTATCTTTTTTGTTATACCGTTTTCGGTTACCCAAATTTCAATACTGGCGGAACCGAGCAGGTGCCCCACATCCGTAAAACGCACTTCTATACCGTCATACAGTTTGAATCTTTCATTATAGTCATGGGGAACAAACAAATGAGCCGTTGCGAGAGCATCTTCCATACTATAAACCGGTGCATATGCCTTTTCGCCGGACCGTTTTCCCTTTCTGTTGCGCCATTCGGCCTCGGCCATCTGAATATGGGCACTGTCACGGAGCATAATATCACACAATGAACAGGTGGCGCCGGTAGCATGAATTTCGCCCCGAAACCCCCTGTTATATAACAACGGTAAATTGCCTGAATGGTCTATATGGGCATGGGTTAAAAGAACCGCGTCTACTTGTGTTGCAGGAATTGGAATATCCTGGTTTTCAAATGTATCCCTGCCCTGCTCCATACCGCAATCAATCAAAATATGCCTGCCGCAAGCCTCCAGATAAAAACAGCTTCCCGTAACCTCATGGGTGGCCCCAAGGAAAGTCAATTTCATAGCCTTACCTCCTCGTTCTTCTCAGGTTTTTTAACATTTCTTTCGTTGCCTGATCCACTCGCCGGGATTCTATTATCTTTTGAATACCCTTGTTATGCGTAAAATCATCCAACCTGTTATTCTTAATATATTCCAAGGTAATATCCGGCATTTTTGCGAAATAAACGGATACAGCCCAGGCCACAGCCATTTTTACATAATACCCGTCATGCTTTATCCGATCAAAATGCGCAAAAGCCATCGGGGCGTATACCTCATCTATATAATAATTTAGTATCATTACAACGGCAAAACGAATCTCAAATTCCTTTTCGGAATAAAGATAAGGCTGCAAAAAATCCCAGACTTTTTCTTTATGCGATCTGGTTATCTTTAAGCCTGAACAGAAACTGTCGCATATGGCCCAGTTGTCAATCATGGGTATAAATTTTTTTGCCAACCCAAGAATTTCATCTATATCGGCCTTGATATACCCGATTACCATACCCTGAAGCATTTTTTCCTCATAGGTATCGGAAGAGGCTTCGTTAAAATAACTGTGATAGTCACCTTTGGCGATTTCCCTTGCCATTTTTCTCAAGTCGGGGAGCCTGACACCTAGAATATTGTCTGTGCCCGGTGTTATGGAGGATGAAAATTTCCGGTAGTCTTCATCGGCCAGTCTGATTAACTGTTCTCTAATCGATAAGCTCATGCCGTCTCTTCCTTTTCATTCTAATATTCGGTAAGCCGCTTAAGTTTCTTCCGATCCGTAAGGCGGACAGTACCCCTGTCCAAAGATACCATCCCTTCAGTCTGGAAATATTTCAGCATCCGGGTTACGACTTCCCTGGCCGTTCCCAGATGGTTTGCTATCTTTTCATGGGTTATTTCTATTGTATCCGTACCGTCGATATTGGCCTGTTCCAATAAGAATATGGCCAGTCTTTTATCCAAAGTCATAAACAGGGTTTGTTCCAAAATCCACATAACCTCTGAAAACCGCATAGCCATAAGTTCATTTTCGAAAGCCTGCACCGCCAATGATTCTCTGGTAAGCTTGTCAAACACCGAGGCAGGTATAAGATATGCGTCCGTCTCTTTTTCAGTTTCTATAAATATGTCAAAATTAATATTTTTCATGATGCATGAAGCCGTAAATATACAGACATCCCCTTCAAACAGGCGATAAAGAGTTATTTCCCTGCCGTTTTCGGAGACGATATAAGCCCTGACCTGCCCCTTTTCCAGAAGAAAGAGCCCAGAGCAATTATCGGAACCGCTTCGCAATGCTTCTCCCTTATTAAAATGTTTTTTAACTATCGACCGGTTTAACAGTGCCTTTTGCTGTTCGGTCAGGTCTTTCCAGAATTTTAGATTTTCCTGAAAATATGTATTTTTTACATTCACTGCAAGCACCCCTGTATACATTATACTTTACATTCCATTTAAAATCCATACAGAGCATATAAAAATTTGGAAGCCTATATAATCATACAGGATAATAGAACTTACGAAAAGCCAGACCGAACCATATCCGCAAACAGAAAACTTCCCCGGCATTAATCCTGCCGGAACTGGCTATGCCAAAGCTTAAGCAATAAAAACACCGCCGGAAAAGCTTGTCATCAGGCGACATTATTATGACCTGTATGCAGCAACCCCGGCGGTGTTTTTATGACGGATAATCAGAGTTATTACATGTCTTTTTTCCACAACCCGTGAATATTGCAATATTCATAAACAGAAATTACTTCGTCATCGTCCAGAGCAAATACGGCTTTAGGTTCGTCCCCAGGAGCAAGATCTTTTCTCTGACATCCTTTCTTTGTATGAAGATAAATCCACATGATATGATGTTTCTCTTCCATCGGATGCGGAACCTCTCCGATTTCCACCTGAACTATGTTCCCGACCACCGTTACGCTCGGTACATGTTTCTCCTTAGAAGCATCGACGGTATTGGGTACAAGTTCCTCCATTTCTTCGCCGCAACATACGGGAACAACACCGGAATCATAGATTTTTACGATAATATTCCCGCAATGTTTGCATCTGTAGAATTTCGGTTCTTTTTTCATAGCCACCCCTCCTATAAGTAAAAAATTTATTCCCTGATTAACAGTATAGTCCGCCAATCCGCCATAGTCAATTATTACCCGTCAAGAAAAGGTAACTTCTTTTTTTGTTCCATAGAAATATCTCCGAAACACCTAAAATTATTCAGGTTACGGGATCACAATTATTGCCTAATCCCTAATCATCTTTAAAATGTCCTTTTTCGGCTGTACGCCGACAGACATAGCCGTAACCTTGCCCTCTTTTAAAACCATCAGTGTCGGAATACTCATAATTTTAAATTTTGCAGCCAGTTCCGCCTCTTCATCAACGTTGATCTTGCCCACTTTTATATCTTCATTTTCCTGAGCTATTTCTTCTATAGTGGGAGAAACCATTCTGCAGGGTCCGCACCATGAAGCCCAGAAATCCAGCAAAACCGGCTTATCGGATTTTAATACTTCTTCTTCAAAATTATTTTTTGTTATTTTAACAGACATCCCAATTCCTCCTTCATCGTTTTGTTTCTGACTTTACCATATCACAACACGAGGAATTAGTCTGTGATGTTGTCACATTGCAACACCGTCAGGACCCCTGAACAAAAGTACTTTTTCAATATTATATTGCGAATTGATGACCAGCCACAACTGATCGAAAAAGTACATTATATTCCAAATCCCCAAGCCGTGTATGCCATACATGGATACCGAATTTAAAGCGTAGTTAATTCCCCTGGCATCCCTAAACCTTACTATATATTCAAAATCGGAGTAAAATCGAAAATACGATGCCTTGGTAACTTCATCAAACTGTATCACGGCATTGAATTCCCTTGCCAGTTCCATGGCCAAACCGTATGTAATCGCTTGTCCCGTGGTGACCCCTTCAATATACGGCAGCTTCCATATATATCCTATGGTGGAAATACCGAAAATAATCTTTTCAGAAGGAATCGAGGAAATAATTTTCTCCAGTAAATTATTCACCGTATCATATGCCAAAACGGACGGGGCAATATTTGTAATCCCCAGGTCATAGGTTAATATTATTATATTATCAACATAATCCTTCAGAAGTTCCAGCTGCAAGTCTTCGTAAAAAACATTGGTTAACAATTCAAAAACATTGAAAGACAGGGTAATAAAAGTTCTGAATCCTTCAGCCCTTAAACGCGACGAAAGCTTCCTGATAAACTCCACATATAAAGCCCTATCTTCCGGTTCGATATAACGAGCCGTAAAATCCACCCCGTAATATCCTTTTAAGTTTAAAATATTAATAAGATTTCTGATTAGCTGTTCCTGCGCGGACGGATTCCTTAACAGGTTATGAGTCAGTTCTATCTCATCCATAGGAGATTCCGACTGAGCGGTTAATATCATAATCGGTGCCACTCCGTATTCCCTTGCTGCTCTAATAAGTTCATCGTCATTTATATTAATTATTGCACCCTGCATATTCATATTATAATAATAAGCATAAACCGAAAGATAAGTTAAGAAGGGCAGGGTTTGTCTAAGTACATTAATACCGATAAAGGGATACGCATAGCCGTTAATGGCAATGTTTCCGATTTTCTCTCCTTCATATTTTATTACTATAACTTCACCCGGATATATAAATCTTCTTACTGAAAGATAAGGGTTGTTCCTTAATATCTCAAAAATTGACACATTATGTGCCGCCGCTATGCTTTCCAGTGTATCTCCGTCCTGAACCGTATATAATATTTCCGGAATTAAAATAACCAAGGTTTCTCCGACAACCAAAGCATCTGAAGTTCTGATACCGTTTGCCAAAACAAGCCTTTCTACAGGTATTCCGTATAATCTGGCTATAGAATCTATGGTCTCTCCTTCTTCAACAACATGGATTATCATATCGAACCTCATTTTCGTTTTGTTTCATTATATGAAACATATTATTGTTTCTTTACCATTATTTCCATTATTATTTTACGTCCGACTTTTCAAATGTCACAAGCCCCAAAGCAACAGTTATTTCAACAAAAGCAAACCTTACCATCGGCTATGGCTATAGCCAGTCTCTGTTTCGTCTACGAAATCAAGCATGGGTTCAACGGTAAAAGTGTCAGGCACTGTAAACAAAATGTGAACAAATCTAACGATTTGTTCACATTTTGTTTACAGTGCCTGACACCAATATAACTGTCCGTTCAGCATGCATGATTTTACTGTAAGGTTTTTTGCCCGTTAATCTGATGCTTCTTGTATCAGGCTGGCTTGTACCGATGAATACTTCATACTCCCCTTCATACAGGACGAAATTTCCTTTGTCATCATAAAGCCCGAAGTCCGAATCGCCGAGTTCGATTGACACCGTTTTTGATTCCCCCGGGTTTAAAAATACTTTTTTAAGTCCTTTAAGCTGCCAGTTCGGCGCACCTTCCCGTTTTACCTTCACATAAATTTGCACGGTCTCCGCTCCCGGCATATCCCCTATGTTTTTCAATCGGGCGGTACATAACACTTTTCCTCCGGGAGAAATCACATCCGTATCTACGGATATGTCAGATAATTTAAATTCGGTATATGACAGCCCGTAACCGAAAGGATACAATGCCTCGTTTTTCATATAACGGTAGGTTCTGCCTTCCATATTGTAATCGGTAAAATCGGGCAGTTCCTCCGTCGTACGGTAAAAAGTTACGGGAAGTTTTCCTTCGGGATTATATTCACCGAAAAGTATACCGGCTATAGCCCTTCCTCCCTGGGCTCCCGGGTACCAACCGTGAACAATGGCAGGAATATGTTCGTCTTCCCAGGGTATGCTCAAGGCACTTCCGGAAAGCAGCACCAATACTACCGGTTTCCCGCATTTATATATTTCTTTCAGGATCTCTTCCTGAATTCCCGGAAGATTCAAATCCGGCTTGTCACCGCTGGCAAATTCATTGCCCTGGTCCCCTTCTTCTCCCTCAAGGCCCGGATCCAATCCGAAACAGGCTATAATCACGTCGCTCATTTCACAGACCGCCTTCACTTCGGCCAGCCTGTCATTCTCCGCGCCAAGGCCCTGAACCGATTTTTTATATAAATGGCATCCTTCCGAGTAATATACCCTGACTTCATCTCCGAGATATTCTTTAATGCCTTCCAGGACGGTTACATATTCCGACGCCGTGCCTTCGTAGTTTCCAACCAAAGCTCTTCTGTTGTTGGCATTGGGCCCGATAACGCCCACTGCTCTTAATTTGGACTTTTCCAAAGGAAGCAGCCTGTTTTCATTCTTTAAAAGCACGATACTTTTTCTTGCCGCCTTTAAGTTCAGTTCTCTATGCTCTTTGCAGTCCACCCGGTCATAACCGATGGAACTGTAAGGGACCTTCTCGGGTTTGTCAAACAAGCCCAGCTTCATTCTTGTTGTAATAAGCCTTGTAACCGCCTCGTCAATGGTTTTTTCGTCTACGAGCCTGTCTCTTACTGCCATCAGCAAATACGAATACATATTTCCGCAATTCAGATCACACCCGTTATTCATGGCCAAAGCCACGGACTCAACCGGAGTCTTTGTTACTTTATGGTTCTCATGAAAATCCCTGATTGCCCAGCAATCGGATACCACATGCCCTTTAAATCCCCATTTGTCCCTTAAAATATCCTTAAGCAAGGTTTTGCTTCCGCAGCAGGGTTCGCCGTTGGTCCGGTTATATGCTCCCATAACGGCTTCAACCTTTCCTTCCTGAACACAGGCTTTAAACGCCGGCAGATAAGTCTCATACAAATCCCGCAACGAACACTGTGCATTGAAACTGTGCCTTAAGTCCTCAGGTCCCGAATGGACCGCAAAATGCTTCGCACATGCGGCGGCTTTCAAATATTTGCCGTCCCTGCCCTGGATGCCCCTGATAAAACGCACTCCCATCCTGCCGGTCAGGTATGGGTCCTCGCCATAAGTCTCATGTCCCCTGCCCCATCTGGGATCGCGGAAAATATTAACGTTGGGCGACCAGAAAGTAAGTCCCTTATAAATATCATAATCGCCGTACTTCTGCTGCATGTTGAATTTTGCCCTTGCTTCCGTGGATATGGCATCCGCCACTTCCTCAATTAAGTCTTCGTCAAAGGTGGCCGCAAGACCTATAGCCTGGGGAAATACCGTTGCGGTACCGGCACGGGCCACGCCGTGAAGGGCTTCGTTCCACCAATTGTAGGCTTTTACGCCTAACCTTTCGATGGCCGGAGCCGTATACAGCGTCTGAAAAACCTTCTCTTCCAGTGTCATCCTTGATACCAGATCTTTGGCTCTTTCTTCGAAGTCCAGTGATTCGTCCAGATAAGCTTTATAATCCTGCATGGTAACCTCCCACCGAAATATGTATGTCTAAATCCAATTATAACATATATTGGTTCCAATTATATAATAATTTTTATATATTTCCGGTTTGTCCCATATGCAGGAATCGGCCCTGAAATCCCGGTTTAATTACCTGTATGCCGGGTTATGATACTTATATGAAAATACAAGACAGACTAATGACAGATTAATCGGTATTTCGACCAATTTTCTTTCGGAGCGTTTAAAAAGTCAGGAAGAGGACGGGTTGATAACCTCTCGGCTTTATCAGCCCCATCCTCCCACTGACCCATTCCGAATGCGCCCATGAGACAGAGTCGGCATAATATGCACGAATTGCGTCAAAAAAATTAAACGTGAAGAATTACCACAGCCGATCCCGGCTTTGACCGATATATTTCTCCAGCCAGTAATTTACCTGAATCATATAAGCCATAAGCTGAGGGGACGCCATCAACTGGCCGAACCAGGGTTTGCCGTATTGGGCCGGCGTCTCTATGAACTTAAGGACCTTTTTCTTATCTATAAAAGGCCTTATGGGGGCCTCGGTATCATACATAATTTCCATAAATCTTTTTGCAAGCAATCGTTCATAATCGGGATGATAAGTTTTGGGATAGGGACTTTTCTTTCGGTTTATGATTTCTTTCGGCAAAAGATCTTTACACGCCTCCCTTAAAAGGGCCTTTTCCGTTCCGTTCCGGTATTTCATATCCCATGGTACGTTAAAGACATATTCGATAATTCTGTGATCGGCAAAAGGCACCCTTGCTTCCAGACCGCAAAACATGCTTGCTCTGTCCATTCTGTCAAGCAAAGTCTGCATAAACCACTTTATGTTCAGGTATGTTACTTCCCTCCGCCTTCTTTCTTCCGGCCCTTCCCCGTCCAGATAAGGTACTTCACGGACAGATTCGGCGTATCTTGCCGATATATAATCTTTTAGATTCAACTCTTCAATAAAATCATCCGATAACAGCGCCGTCCTTGCGTCGGGATCCTTTGACCACGGAAATCCTCCGGCCCATAAAAGCTCCTGCCTGTAAAACCACGGATAGCCTCCGAATATTTCATCGGCGCATTCTCCGGTTAAAGCCACTTTGTTATGTTCCTTAACCAGCGAACAAAAATATAAAAGCGAAGCGTCAATATCTGCCATACCGGGCAAATCCTTGGCGTCCACAACCGCTGTAAGCAAATCGACAAGTTTGCTTTCGTCACATTCTAGACAGGTATGGTTAAGTTCGTACATTAACCGCATTTTATCTATATAAGGCCTATCCCGTTCCGGCTGAAAAGCATTGGACTTAAAGTAAATATCGTTTTCCCTGAAGTCGAATGAAAAGGTGTTCAACATATGACCCGTTTCCGATAAATAACCGGAAGCCACGGCGGTTACAATACCGGAATCAATTCCGCCGGACAGGAAACTGCAAACCGGCACATCAGAAACCATTTGTCTTATCACGGCATCGCGGACCAGATACGATACCTTTTCAACGGTCTGCTCATAAGTATCCGTATGTTCATGGCTTTCAAGATCCCAATACCTGACCGGCCTGATACCTTCCTTTGAAAAAACGGCATAATAGCCGGGTTTTATTTCATTAATGCCTGCAAATACACCGTTACCCGGAGTCCTTGCAGGCCCCATGCCGAAAATCTCCCTGAAACTGTTTATATCAATCCGGGGTTCTATATCAGGATGGCAAAATAGCGCCTTGATTTCAGAACCGAAAACCAGGGTTTCATTTTTGATACAGTAAAACAGGGGCTTTACGCCTACCCGATCCCGGTATAAAACCAGGTTTTGAAGCCTGCCGTCCCATATGGCGAAGGCAAAAATACCGTTCAGTTTATTTACGAAATCCAATCCGTAATGGATATAAGCATACAGGATAACTTCCGTATCCGTGGTTGTTTCAAATACATACCCGTTTTCTTTCAGAGGCGGGATTAACTCCTCGGTATTATATATTTCACCGTTGTAAACTATTACATAATCATACCCGTCCATGGTTCTTATAATCGGTTGTTTGCCGTAGCGCAAATCCCTTATGGACAGACGGCTGTGCCCCAGTCCGACATGCTTTTTCAGATACTCTCCCGAATCGTCCCTTCCCCGGTGGGCCACGGACGACCTCATTCGAACCAACGTATCAAGCCAGTATTCCGTATGTTCTGTATAATCCGTATTGAAATTACAAAAACCGGCTATTCCGCACAAATAAAACACCTCTCCTTTTCGGCCATAGTCATTGCTTTAAAATTCTTTTGCAAAGATTTCATTTGGTTCAGATAAAACATTAATGTCAAAAAGGTTTTACCGGACTTGCCGGCAAATTTCATGTCACAGAAACAGCATGTGTGATGAGCATTGTAAGAGCATAATCAAACATCTATGCATATCTTTAAACAGAAAATTCTCAAAATATTTTAATAAAATAAAAACAGGCGCTCCCCTAATCATTTTTAAATGATTAAGTGAACGCCTTTGTTACACAATATCTATTATATGCATGCAGAATAAAATGTAGACCGGATATGGACATATTTTTATTTAATTTGAAAATATCCTATCGAAGCATCCGCGTTCTATCTGCCATCCAAAGCCGCATTAAGCAATCCGACAAACAGCGGATGGGGTCTGTTGGGACGGCTCTTGAATTCCGGATGGTATTGTACCCCTATGAAATACCTGTTTTGAGGCAACTCAACCGCTTCCACAAGCTTTCCGTCCGGTGACGTACCGCTTATTACCATCCCATGGGCCGTTACCGTATCCCTGTATGCGTTGTTGAATTCATACCTGTGCCTGTGCCGTTCGCTTATCAGGTCCGATTTATATAAATCCTGCAGCATGCTTCCTTCCTTGGTCCTGCACGGATAAGCCCCTAGCCGCATGGTGCCTCCTTTATTGGTAATGCCTATCTGTTCCTCCATAAGATCAATAACGGCATGAGGGGTATTGGCAAATTCCGAAGAATGGGCGTCTGCCAATCCGCAGACGTTACGGGCAAATTCGATAACGGCTATCTGCATGCCGAGGCATATACCCAGATACGGTATGTTGTTTTCCCTTGCATACCGGCATACGGTGATTTTCCCTTCAATTCCTCTGTCTCCGAATCCCCCGGGAACAATAATTCCGTTTACCCCCTGTAATTCCCGCGAAACATTTTCCGGCGTAATATCCTGGCTTTCAATCCATCTGATTTTAACCTTTGTGCCGGTATGAAATCCCGCATGATTCAGGCTCTCTATTATGGAAAGATATGCATCATGAAGTTTCACATATTTGCCCACAATGGCAATTACAACTTCCTTATTCACACTCTTTATTTTCTGTATCATGTTATTCCATTCGGTCAAATCGGGCTTTTCGGTTTGAAGCCTCAGCTTTCGGCATACTACATCGTCCAGTCCGCTTTCATGCAGCATGATGGGCGCTTCATAAAGGCATGAAAGCGTTCGGTTCTCAATTACACAATCACGTTCTACATTACAAAACAGGGAAATTTTAGCCTTAATACTTTCATCCAGAGGTTCATCGGTTCGGGCTATGATTATGTCCGGAGAAATACCCATGGAACGCAGTTCCTTGACCGAATGTTGGGTAGGCTTTGATTTGTGTTCGTTGGAGCCTTTCAGATACGGAACCAGGGTAACATGTATAAAAAGGCAGTTATCACGGCTCTGTTCAAGAGAAATCTGCCTTATCGCTTCCAAAAAAGGCTGGCTTTCTATATCCCCCGTTGTACCGCCGATCTCGGTAATAAGCACATCCGCCTGGCTCTTTCTTGCTCCTTCATATATAAAATTCTTAATCTCATCGGTAATGTGCGGAATAACCTGGACGGTTTCGCCCAAGTACCCACCCATCCGTTCACGGTTGAGAACATTCCAGTACACTTTGCCCGACGTCAGATTGGAAAATTTCGTCAGGTCCTCATCTATAAAACGCTCATAATGCCCCAAATCCAGATCTGTTTCCGCGCCGTCATCTGTTACAAATACTTCCCCGTGCTGAAACGGACTCATGGTTCCGGGATCCACATTTATATATGGATCCAGCTTTTGAGCCGCCACCTTTAATCCTCTTTGTTTCAAAAGCCTTCCCAGGCTTGCAGCCGTAATACCTTTTCCCAAACCGGATACAACACCTCCGGTTACAAAAATAAACTTTGTCATAATGTAACGCTCCTTTTTATCAAATAGTTTCACAAATCTTCTTTATTCTGCGGAATCCCGCGGATCCCACGGAACAATCCTACAGGGCTTAAAACCCCATAGAATGAAAATCACCGCCATACAGCTTATACTTCATACATTTTCAGTATTTCTTCCGCCACTTTTCTTCGGGTTATCCTTAAATCCATTGCCTGTTTTTCGATATATCTGTGGGCCTCCGGTTCTGTAAAAGAAAGCTGGGAAATCAATATACATTTTGCCCGATCGATGATTCGAATATCCTCGATTTTCTGGGCCAGCTTTTTATTCTCGTTTTGAATTATTTTTATTCTTTTATGAGTTGCCGAAGCCAATTTCAGAGCATTCCAGAATAACGATTTACCGATGGGTTTTGCTATGGTGATAATTCCGTATTCCTCTACCCTGTCCGATATTTCATCAAACAGCTCGGTTTTCACCAGTAGTATAACTTCGCTGACCTTCTTTTCCGCAATGTGCATTGCAAGACTTTCTCCGAATTCATCAGGCAGAGGCGTATTTACGATAATCAAGTCGAAATCCTTGTCTATCAGCATCCGTCTTGCTTCGGCGCCGGTAGGGATTACGGTAATATCGGTTATGGCCGCTTCCGCCAGAATTTTGCGTAAGTCCTGATTATTTTTTTCCGAATAGGATACAATCAGCGCACTATCCATAGCATTCCCCCTTTCATGGCCAAATTTTTAAATCAACCTGAAATAATTATTAAAGAAATAATCTATGTCCTCTTCCGCGCTACGATAATTTTTCAGTTCCGAAGTTTTCATGTCAATAAATTTGGCCACAATTTCTTCGCCCAATGTGCTTTTTACGAAATCCGATTTCTCGGCAAGTTTTAAGGCATCCTCCAGATTTTCCGGCAGGCGTACCAAAGAATCTGTAACACTTTTATCGGCATGATAAAGATCCGCATCTACGCTGCCTGCAAGCGTTAAGTTATTATCCATTCCGAAAAATCCCGCAGCTACAACCAGCGCAAATGCCAGATAGGGATTGGTTGAAGGATCGGGAGAACGCAATTCCATACGGAATCTATCCCCCTTAGCCGACGGGATTCTGATTAACTGGGAACGGTTGCTGTAAGACCAGGAGACATACATGGGCGCTTCAAAAGAGCCCAACCGTTCGTATGAATTCGGCAAAGGATTCAAAAACGCTGTAATCTCCGGAGCTTTCTGAAGGATTCCCGCTATAAAGCTTTCCGTTGCCATGGAATGCTCATCGCCGCCTAATCTGAAAACATTCAGCCCGTTTTGTGAAAGGGACAGATTTATATGCAAACCGCTTCCGCTTTTTTCGGGCAAAGGTTTCGGCAAAAAGGATGCAAACAAACCGTTTCGTGAGGCAATGGTTTTTACGACCTGTTTAAAGGTAATGAAATTGTCCGCACAGCTTAAAGCGTCAGAGAACTTAAAATCTATTTCATTTTGTCCCGGTCCCTGTTCGTGATGGGACGTTTCCGGTTTCAGTCCCATCTCTTCAAGGCACAGGCAAATCTCCCGCCGTACATTCTCCCCTTTATCGAGAGGCGAGACATCCAGATATCCCCCGTTGTCAAAGGGTATCATAGTAGGCTCCCCGTTTTCGTCCGTTTTGAAAAGATAAAATTCGCATTCCGCCCCTACCATGCAGGTATATCCCTTATCCTTTGAGCGTTCGATAACCGACTTTAAAATATGTCTTGTATCTCCCCAAAACGGGCTCCCGTCGGGATTTTTTATATCACAGTAAAAACGCACCACCCGTCCCTGCTGCGGCCGCCACGGCAGTACGGAAACCGTCGCCGGATCAGGTACCAGAAGCAAATCCGATCTCCTCACGTCCGTAAAACCTTTTATTGCATTGGCGTCAAATGGAATCCCGTGTTCAAATGCCAGGGGCAGGACATCCGGCATGACGGAGATATTCTTTTGCCTGCCGAACAGATCGCAAAAAGCAAGGCGGATAAATTTCACGTCATTTTCTTTTATAAACTCCAATACTTCGTTTACGGTGGCAGTCATATACACCCTCCTGTTTTTTATATTTTCATACATAAATTCCTATCTGAATCATATCATAAATTCAACCCGGCTTATATATAAATATTTTTATTATGATAAAATTATAAAATGCCTGTAATTAAACTGGGCAAAAAAGGGCAAAAAGCACTTCAAAGCTGTATATATCCTGTCAATTTAATCTTCAAAAAAACAAAAGGTGTCCATCACATAGTACCTTAATAAGACAAAAAACCTTCCGGCTCCTTGTCCGATACTATCTGATGAACACCTTTGTTCACCCGAAATATTATAAAGTAATTAAAAATTTGTGTCAATAGGCTATGAAAACAGATTCATTCTTTCTTTTCCAACCCCGCCTTTCTGCGAAATTGATGCAGCATCCAAACATAGCCCAAAGCGTCGCCAAATATAGCACTCCCATATTTCAAACTCATTGATTTATTTACAATTTCCAAGTATCTCCCATTCATTTCTATAATAATTAATCATATGGAATTTTCCACTAATCATCATAATGAAGTTGTCGATTAAATCAAGCCTGCTTCCCGTTACATTACAGATTAAACCTAAAAAATATGCATATTGATTGCCGATATGCTATAATTCAATAAAACAGTTTAAGAAAGGACGAGTTTGCAGATATGAACAGATACCAGAACATCTCAAAGGACGAATTGGTGGAACGGGCAAAAGAACTTGACTGTCTCTATTTAATTGAAGAAGCGTTGGCGGAGGATTCTCTTTCGGAAAGCCTCGAAAAAATCACATCGATTGTTCCAAAAGGCTTTCGAAATACGATCGACTGCCGGGCACTGATTGAGCTTGACGGACGGGTTTACAACCAAATGTCAAATGTTAATATGGACGAACTGATTTCACCCATTATCGTTAACGGAAAAGAACGGGGCCTCATAAAAGTCATGTACCCGAAAAACATTTTTCCCGATGGAGATGTAATTTTTCTCGAGCAGGAGGCCCGTTTACTGGATACCATAGCCAAAAGAATTTCTGAAAAGATTGAAAAAACAGAAACCAGCGGCAAAGCCGATTACATCCGTCAATGGAGAACCATTCTGACCCTGCTGCAAAAAACCGATCATAAAATTTTAAGATATATCTGCGGGAAAATGCTCGCCCTTATTGCCGAAAAAAATCCCAAAGCGGTCCAGAATATTTTTAACGAAATAAAATGGGTAAAATATGACGTCTATGATGAAATCAATTATCCTCTGGAAACATTGCCTGAAATGGATCTTATAAGGCTTAGCGAAATCATTTTTAATAATGCCGCCAAATGCATAAGCGATGCACAGATTTACGACTATATAAATTTATGGATCTATCAGGGTAAAACCTATGATTTAATCAAAATCGTCGATAAGAAAGATTCAGATGCAAACCAGATTTCCCAAGCCCTTTCGGCATTTATGAAGGCCGTTAAAGACAATAATATGCCAAGTGAAGCCACAAAACGGTGGCTGATTTCCGAACTTACCAGCCGCTTTATAACGGATAATCCCAAAGTAATCGCAAAAATCCATAATTATGTAAGCGTCGAAACTTTTATTAACCTGCTTGATACCTATATTTGTTCTCCCAGAAGCGTAGGGCGTATAGGCGGTAAAGGTTCCGGCCTGCTTCTGGCTTACCGGATTATTGAGGCCAATAAAAATAATTATCCCGAATTTGAGAACATACGGGTGCCTAAAACCTGGTATATTTCTTCCGATGAATTCAGATATCTGCTTGAGGATAACGGCCTTGAAGAATTAAACGAACATAAATACCTGGATATGTTCGATATTCGCATCAGCTATCCCAGAATTATTCAAACTCTAAAGAACGCACGAATGTCACCTTATATACTTAACGAACTGAACAATATTCTGGATACCTGCACGGACCGGCCTTTAATTATCCGTTCATCCAGTCTGCTTGAAGACCAAATAGGTACGGCTTTTTCCGGAAAATACAAAAGCCTTTTCATATCCAACAAAGGCACCAGAGAAGAAAGAATGAAACAGCTTGTTGACGGTATTCTGGAAGTATATGCATCCATATTCAGCCCGAACAGTATTCAATACCGGAAAGAGAGGAATCTTCTCGACTGTGATGAACAAATGGGAATTATTATCCAGGAAGTGGTCGGTTTTAGAGTCGGTCCTTATTATTTTCCGATATATTCGGGTGTTGCATTCAGCAATAACGAATTTTGCTGGTCGCCACGTATTAAAAGGGAAGACGGTTTAATAAGGATGGTCATGGGACTCGGTACTAGAGCCGTAGACCGTATCGGTGAGGATTATCCGGCCCTGCTGTCTCCCGGTCAGCCCAATCTGAGAGTCAATTATACTCCCTATGAGCTATTAAAATATTCCCAGCGTTATATTGACGTAATTGATTTGGAAAACAATCAGTTTACAACCATTCCGATTGCCGGGCTGATAAAAGAATACGGAAACCAAATCCCGTTTATAAACCTTACGGCCTCGGTTCTGAAAAATGATTTTGTCGCAGACATAAACATGCTTAATACGGATTTCAAAAACGATACCATTATAATAACTTTCGACCGGCTAATCAGACAAACGCCTCTTGTAAAACAGGTGAAATCCATTCTTTCCTTACTGCAATCGGAATTGGGTTATCCCGTGGACATTGAGTTTGCCGGCGACGGGAAAAATTTTTACCTGCTCCAGTGCAGGCCGCAAAGCAGAAACCATGATCAGGCACCCGTAGCCATTCCCATGAATATTCCCGCACAAAATACAATTTTTACTGCCCATAAATATGTTTCAAACGGAAAAGTGGCAGGAATAAAAACCATAGTATATGTCGATCCGTATAAATACTCCCGCTTGGAATCCCCATCGGAATTCATAAACGTCCGTACCGTCATAAGCGAATTAAACAGGCTTCTGCCCCGGCGAAGCTTTATACTTATGGGTCCCGGCAGATGGGGCAGCCGGGGAGATATAAAACTCGGTGTACCCGTTGCCTATGCGGATATAAACAATACGGCCATGCTGATTGAAATAGCTTTACAACAATCCAAATACGAACCGGAACTGTCCTTCGGAACCCATTTCTTCCAGGACCTTGTGGAAGAAAACATAAAATATCTGCCACTGTATCCCGAAGATAAAGACGTCATCTTTAATCAGGCGTTTTTCAGAAGTTCAAGGAATGCTTTGGCCGATATGGTACCGGCTTACGCTTACCTTAACGATGTGGTTAAAGTAATAAAAATAGAAGAAGCTTTTCCCGGTAAAGAGCTTACCGTACTGATGAACGGTGACATCCAAAAAGCCGTTGCTTATCTTGATAATCCCGCTGAGATAAAACCTGCTCCTTACTATGATGATTCAGCGGTCCCTGAAAGCATCCCCGACGATGATGACGGATGGAAATGGAGACATTATATGGCTGAGCAGATTGCGGCAATGCTTGATATGGAAGCTTATTCGGTAAAAGGGATTTATCTGTTCGGCAGTACCAATAACGGCACTGCAAAACTCAACAGCGACATCGACCTTATAATCCATTTTGACGGAACCGAACAACAAAAAGAAAGGCTTAATCTTTGGCTTCTCGGCTGGAGTCAGGCCTTATCTGAAATGAATTATCTGAAGACCGGATATAAAACGGGCGGTTTGCTGGACGTACACTATATAACCGATGAGGACATCAAAAACAAAACATCCTTTGCCATAAAAATAAACTCGGTCTTTGACCCCGCTACTCCCCTGAGAATAAGACAGCAGCCATAGAGTATTAAGGGCCGTTTTATATAATCATTATTTTTATACCGGAAAGGCTCAGTTATATTATTTTAAAATTACAGACATAACCATCATAAAAACCTGCCGTGATTTGTGCTTCATATCAGGACTTATCAAATCCTGATATGACGTTTCAAATCACGGCAGGTGTATTTTTACTGGTGTGTGAGGTTTATGCCTGTATCATTCCGGTCTCTCTATACTATACCCTGGGCCAGCATTGCATCCGCAACCTTCGTAAATCCCGCAATGTTGGCTCCGACAACCAGGTTTCCTTCACAATTGTATTCTTTTGCGGTATCGCTTATATTCCTGTATATATTAACCATTATATCCTTAAGCTTTGAATCAACTTCCTCAAAAGTCCATGGCAATCGCATACTGTTTTGAGTCATTTCCAGAGCGGAAGTTGCCACTCCTCCCGCATTGGCAGCTTTGGCGGGTGCAAAAAGGACCTTGTTGTTCAAAAAGATTTCAACGGCTTCCGGTGTGGAAGGCATGTTTGCGCCTTCTCCGACTGCAAAGCATCCGTTTTTCACAAGGGTTTTTGCTGCTTCCCCGTCCAGTTCGTTCTGAGTCGCACAAGGCAGTGCTATATCGCAAGGTATGTTCCATACTCCCCTGCAGCCTTCATGATATTCGGCCCGGGGGTGAATATTCACATACTCTTTTATTCTCTTTCTTTCAACTTCTTTTATTTGCTTTACGGTATCCAGTTTAATGCCTTCGGGATCGTAGACAAAACCGTTGGAGTCGCTCATGGTAACGACTTTGGCTCCCAGCTGCATTGCTTTTTCGGCGGCGTATATGGCTACATTTCCTGCTCCCGATATAACTACCGTAGCTCCTTCAAAGCTTTTTTGATGATCATGCAGCATCTCCTCAACAAGATATATCAGGCCGTAACCCGTGGCTTCCTTTCTGACCAGACTTCCGCCGTATGGCAGCCCTTTTCCTGTCAAAACCCCTTCGAAGGTGTTCCTGATACGTTTGTATTGCCCGAACAAATACCCGATTTCCCTGGCACCTACGCCGATGTCTCCTGCAGGTACATCGGTATTCGGCCCGATATGGCGATACAACTCCGTCATAAAACTTTGGCAAAAACGCATGATTTCACCGTCTGATTTTCCCTTTGGGTCAAAATCGCTGCCACCCTTACCTCCGCCTATCGGAGTTCCCGTAAGAGAATTTTTGAATATCTGTTCGAAACCCAGGAACTTGATTATTCCCAGATTAACGGACGGATGAAAACGTAATCCTCCCTTATAGGGACCTATTGCACTGTTAAATTCGACCCGAAATCCCCTATTAACACGTACTTTGCCTTGATCATCCACCCATGGTACTCTAAAAATGATTTGCCTTTCAGGCTCGACGATTCTTTCTAAAATACCTGCGCTTTGATATTCAGGCCGTACTTGTAATAGCGGTTCCAAGGACTCTAACACTTCTTTGACTGCCTGGTGAAATTCCGGTTCACCGGGGTTTCTTGCAATAACCTGATTTAAGACGTCTTGTACATATGTCATATTGCTTCCTCCCATTATTTAGAATTTTCCGCTATTAATTGGCCTTTACTAGGTTTTTATGGCGGTATTATATCACAAGACATATTATATTATCAATTATTTTTGAATAAAAAGTCATGATTTATTATGCATGGAATCCATTTCATGGATTTTGTTTTATCCCGATCTTAGCTGGAAGCGGAATGTAAATAATTTCAGATTTGCTATTTTTATTCGCTTTTCAGTTTTATGCCTGTCCTTTTATTAACGTTTTTGTTTTTTCCTTCAAAATCCCAGTTTTATATTTATTATTTTACGTTCAAATATATTTAATATTTATTCATGCATCTCATAGGCATATAAATTTATTCTTCAAATTTTGGATAATATATAATTTTTTAGAAATACTATGGTAGGAGGTGTTTATAAATGATAACTAACGTTACATTATCCACAAAAGAAAGATATCTTCTAGAGGATCAAAAAACCCATGAGGAACAGTGCATTATAAAATACGACAACTATTCCAACCTGGCTTCGGATTCCGAACTGAAAACCATATTTAAAAATTTGAGCCAAAAAGAAAGGGAACATTTACAGACAATCAACCAGTTACTGAACGGTCAGCTTCCTTCCATGGGAGGTCAGAGTGATTCCGGCTCTCAACAGCAGCAAAATTCCCTTCAGCAAAATTCTCAACAGCAAAATTCACAGCAGCAAAACCAGCAGGGGAACACTTCGCCCATGATGCGTCAGGTAACAACCGAACAGGGATTCAAAATTACTGACAAGGAAATGTGTATCGATATGCTGAGTACCGAAAAATACGTATCAGGGACCTATGATACCGCCATCTTTGAGTTTAAAGATCCCAGAATACGTGACGTGCTGAACCATATTCAAAAAGAAGAACAAAAGCACGGCGAAACCTTGTTTTTATATATGCAAAGCAAGGGAATGTACAGCTAGGCAATAATAATTGAAATATTCATACTATAATAGGATAATTTTGTCCTATAGATTCTTAATAATATTAATTGACTATGCAATAAATAAGTAGTAACATTAGATTACTTTTTTAAAGTGGGAGGATAGTGTTTATGAAAAAAATTATTTCGTTATTGTTATGCGCAGGTTTAGTTATGACAATGTTTACAGCATGCGGAGCTAAAGAAGGCGTCAAGACCGGACTGGCCGTTGTTACCAGTGCAACCACTGAAAATGCAAGCGATGGCAAAGACGGTAATTTAAGTGTTGATTCGACAGCCGTAGCGGTTCTTGTAGACAGCAAAGGTGTTATAACAAACTGTGTTATCGACGTAATTCAACCCAAGTTCAACTTCAATGCTGCCGGTGAAATCACCTCAAACACAAGTACCATTTTTGTCAGCAAGAAAGAACTTGGCGATGGCTATAATATGAGAGGCTCATCGGGTATAGGCAAGGAATGGTACGAACAGGCGGAAGCTCTGGAGAAATACGTAACCGGCAAGACTATCGATCAGGTTAAGGGTATTGCCATTGATGAAGGCGGGCACCCTACCGATGAAGATTTAAAGTCTTCCGTTACAATCAATATTGCTTCAATAATCGATGCCATCGAAAAAGCCGTTAATAATGCCAAAGACCTGGGAGCTAAAGCCGGCGATAAATTGGGTCTTGGAATTACCTCCACTGCCCAGTATCCGCAGAACGCAACCGCTGAAGCAGACGGTGCAGTTACGGCTTATTCACACTATGGCGTAATCACCTTAAACAAGAAAGGCAAGATTACCAGCAGTATTATCGATTCATCACAGGTTAAAGTAACATTTAACGCCCAAGGCCAGGTTACTTCCGATATGACCGGACCGTTCCAGACCAAACTTGAACTCGGCGACAAATATAACATGAGAGGTTCTTCTCCTATAGGCAAAGAGTGGTATGAACAGTCCGAAGCCTTCTCCAATTATATTAAGGGTAAGACCGTCGCAGACGTTACCGGTATAGCACTGGAAAACGGCGTTGCTACCGATAAAGATTTGCTGAGCTCCGTTACAATTACAATCGGTGATTTCATAACCGTTGTTGAAAAAGCCGGCGCAGTAGCAAAATAATAACCTAAACTTGTAATCAAATGTAATTAGATAATATAGGGGATTGCAAATACATCAGCTTAATAAAATGTTTTGCAATCCCTTATTTTCTGTGCTATCCTACCGTTATAACAAAGGTTATAAAAACCTGATCATAAGATATCTCAGGAGAGAAAAAATGAAAAAGATAAAATTAATGATACTTACGCTGTTGGCGGGACTGACTTTATCCTCCTGCTCAAGGGAACCACAAAAATATGAAGGAAGCTTCCTCTTCCTGTTCAATACGGTTACCGAAGTGGTTGCTTACGCCGATAACAAGGAGGAATTCAACGAATTAGCCGGTTTCATCCATGACGAGCTGGAAGTTTACCACAAGTTGTACGATATATATAATTCATATGACGGGATCAACAATTTAAAAACAATAAATGATAATGCCGGAATAAAACCGGTAAAAGTGGATAAAAAAATAATAGACTTGCTGAAATTATCGGTTAAAGCATATGAAATATCCGACGGAAGAGTCAATGTAGGCATGGGATCGGTTCTTGAAATATGGCATGAATACCGTGAGCAGGGTATCGAAGATCCGCAAAACGCAAAACTGCCTCCGATGGACCTTTTAATTGAAGCAAATAAGCACACCGACCTTAATAATTTAATCATTGATGAAACCAATTCCACTGTATATTTAAAGGACAGCGAGATGCGCCTGGATGTCGGTGCCATAGCAAAAGGTTACGCAACCGAATGCGTTGTGCAGGAAGCAATCGAAAAGGGATATACCGACTTTTTGTTAAGCGTCGGAGGCAATGTCCGGGCCGTAGGCGGAAAAGGAAAAGAGAAACTGCCCTGGAACGTAGGTATACAAAATCCGGATAAAGAAGCCGAGCAGCAAAGTCTTTATACCCTTGCCCTCAAGGATTTATCCCTTGTTTCCAGCGGCAATTACGAAAGATATTATACCGTTGACGGCAAAATCTATCATCACATTATAGATCCGGACACCCTCATGCCTGCCGGCTATTTTACGGCAGTATCGGTAGTATGTGAAGATTCCGGCATGGCGGATATGCTTTCGACGGCCATTTACTGTATGCCATACGAAGAAGGTCTGGCTCTGATTGAAAGTCTCGATAATACGGAAGCCCTGTGGGTCTTTCCAGATAAAACCATGAAATACAGTTCCGGCTTCGAAGCCCTTATCAGACAATGATTTTTCATGCCGTGATTTGTGCGGCAGAAGGGCAATACCTTTTATAATCGGGGTATGCTGTTATAACCGTAATGCACCGTTAAAAGAACAGATGCCGTGATTTGTGCGGCAGTGGCGGACCTCCGGTCCGATTATGACGCTCAAATCACGGCAGATGTACTTTTACCGGTGGGTGAGGTTATATCAGCATACCCCGTTTTATATACCAAAATTCCTTCTGACCGCAAAAATTATATTATAAGTCTTTTATCCAGCAGCGCCTGCGCTTATGCTGTCTGGTCTCATAATATTTCCAAAGGGACAACACCTGATGGTTTGTCTCCAGTTCAGGCCCTGTTTCCGCATATTTAATGCCGTTTTTTCTGGCAGTTTCGGTCATGGAATGCAATAATATGGCCGGCAGGCCCTTATTCTGCATCTTAGGAACCACTCCGACCAGATATAAATCCAAAACTTCCACCGGAGCATAAGGGGCCCTAAGAATTCTGTACCAGCCAAAAGGAAACAGCCTTCCGTTGCTCTTTTTCACGGGTTTGCACATGGAAGGTACGGCAAGGCCGAATCCGACCAATTCGTTGTTCTCATCGACAATAAGTTTTATGTAATCCGTATTCACCACTAAAATAAACTGATGATAATATTTCATAACCTGAGCCGGCGTCAGTTCCACCGTTCCGTATAAATTCTTATATGCCACATTTATCAAGTCAAAAATTTTCGGCAGGAAAGGCTTTATCTCCCTTTTCGACTTAGGTTCAATTAATCTCAAATTATATCTTTTCATGACCTGTTCGGACAGTTCGTTCAATTTCTCATTGGTCTTGTCCGGCAATTTTATCAGGTACTCAATCCAGTCGATGTCTTTTACGTAGCCCAGATTCTCCATATGCTTTACATAATAAGGATGGTTATAGATGGTTATAAACATCCCCATTTCTTCAAATCCTTCAACAAGCATACCCTCCTGATCAAGATCGCAAAAACCGATAGGCCCGTGGATCTGCGTTAAACCTTCAGCCCTGCCCCAGTCCTCGACAGCCTTAAACAATGCAGCTGACACTTCGGGATCGTCGATAAAATCAACTCTGGAAAACCTTATCCGCTTGGTATTCCATTTTTTATTGGCGGCCTCGTTTATTATGCCCGCTATCCGGCCGACACATTTTCCGTCTTTATAAGCCAAAAACTGTTTTACCCTGCAATATTCGTAAGCAGGATTTTTCTTGGGATTGAAATTATCATACTCGTCAGAAACCAGATCCGGAATAGCCTGCGGAACATCCTTGTACATATCTGCATTAAAAGACGCAAATATCCTGCGTTCCTTCCGTGTTTTTACTTCTCTCACCTCAACCATATTATACGTCACCCCTGCTATAAAGTATAAAACGAAATCCGTTTCATAAGTATTTTAAAATAATTTATAGTAATACGCAATTAATTTGTCGAAATTCATTTTATAATGTCTTGTTCCTGTATCAACCCGTATTCTTTAATGTTTTCCGATGAAGAAAAAACCTTTCGTGATTGCCAAAGTTGATATTAATTCATGCCCTGATAATTCCTTTTATGCTTTCACTTATTCTTCTTGCCACATAAGAATTATTCATGGTATAAAGATGAATTCCGTCCACCCCGTGGGAAACAAGATCAACTATCTGATCGACGGCGTAGGCAATTCCCGCTTCCCTGATGGCTTCGGGCGAATGTTCAAATCTCTGCATCATTTTAACGAACTTGGGCGGAAGGCTGGCGCCGCACAAGGTTACCATTCGCTCAATCTGCGATTTATTGATGACAGGCATGATCCCTGCCTGAATCGGCACATTTATCCCCGCTTTTCTGGCTTTTTCAAGAAAATTGTAAAAATACGAATTATCAAAAAAAAGCTGGGAAATTAAATGCTCCGCCCCCGCATCCACTTTCCGTCTTAAATACATAATATCCTGATCCAGATTTTCCGCGTCTACATGTCCTTCCGGATAACAGGCTGCAGACACATAAAAATCCCCTCTTTTCTTAATATAACCAATCAGCTCACTGGCATGGGAGAATTCCTTTTTCGGAGGCATATCGGGATTTATGTCTCCGCGGAGAGCCAGAATATTTTTTATTCCCTTCTCTTTCAAAATATTAAGAATTTGAACTATCTCACGGCAGGTATAATTTACACATGTTAAATGAGCCAAAGGCAATATACCGTATTTGTTCAGTATTGTTGAAGCGATATCGCAGGTGGAAGTATCCGCCGCATTTCCTCCTGCCCCATATGTAACGCTTATAAAATCAGGATGCAGATCTTTTAAATCATCAAGCGTTTTATAAATTGTTTCTATCGGACCGTTTTTCTTGGGTGGGAAAACCTCCAATGAAAAAACAACCTTATTCGGACCGAATAATGACGATATCCGCATTTTTAACTCCTTCCCAGTCTTTTATAATAACCATAAAATATCCGTAATTCTTAAAAAATTACGCTTACTAACTCTCTCGCCGAATGCGGCCCTCTTTTTGGTGCGATCATATTATCGGATAAATATAATCTTTGCAAATTTTTCAACAGGAAAACGTAATAATTCCCTGATGAATGAAAACAACATATATTTATGAGAAAGTCCCTAAGTATTGCAGTATCATGCCATTTTCATATCAGGAAATGTATAATCAATAAAGTTCCCTTTCGATATGAACAATTTCACCGTCAGTATTATCATCCATAAATTTTATGACTGTGTCGATGATTTTGTCCGCATGGGCATTATCCGTTGTAACACAGGCAAAACCCAGCACAATGCTCTGGTGGAAATCCTGATCGTCCACCTCCGCTATGGATACGTTGAATTTATTTCTCACCCTGGACAATATGCTTTTTACTACCATTCTCTTTTCTTTTAAGGAATGTACCCATGGAACATATATTTTCACTTTAACAATTCCGGTTACCATCATAATCCTCTGTTCCAACAATATTTATAACCACAAATTTACTATTATAAATGAATAAAGTCAATCGATTTTTATGAATAAGCTGTTATTATTTGCATAATATAAATATTATTTCGGGGGCTATTGCCCATAAACCTATAGATTCGGGGATATTATGAATACGGAAAAAGGACTGACCAAGGCTTACAAAGATGCAGCTGTTGAATATTTTGACAAGAATTCAAAATATGTCATATTCAGCGATATCCATCGCGGAGATGACAGCGTATCCGACGAATTTGCCCGCAACCAGGCAATTTTTCTCCATGTCCTTAATTACTATTACAAAAACGGGTATATTTATGTGGAAGCCGGGGACGGAGATGAACTGTGGGAACATAAAAATTTTAAGCACATCCGTCTTGCCCACAAGGATGTATTCATTGCCATGAAAAAATTTTTTGACGGCGGAAGGCTTAGGCTTATTTACGGAAACCATAACATTTTTCTTAAAAATATGGACTATGTTCGCGAAAATTATTACCAGTTTTATGACGAGTATGCGCAGAGAAAGGTTGATCTGTTCAACGGCATAAAACCAGTAGAGGCACTTGTTCTTAAACATCGCGTAACCGGCCAGGAAATATTAATTGTTCACGGCCACCAGGGAGATTTCATTAACGACCAGTTCTGGGTTATATCGATGCTTCTGCTGCGGTACTTCTGGAGGTTTTTGCATATAGTAGGTTTTGAGAACCCTTCGAGTCCCGCGCGAAATATGTATAAAAGGCACAAGGTGGAAAAAAATTACGACAAATGGATTAAAAAGCACAAGATCATGTTAATCTGCGGCCATACCCACAGACCTAAATTTCCCAAAAAAGACGATCTTCCGTATTTCAATACAGGCTGTTGTATAAACACCAGAGGCATACCGGGTATCGAAATTATAAACGATAGCATCCTGATGGTGGACTGGAGGATAAAAGCCGACGATAACGGGTTCATGCATATAGAAAGGACCGTAGTCAGAGGGCCGAACCCCATAGAGATGTATGATTGCCGCAACCTGTAACTGGTTTTGATTGCTTATGCCATTGTCTTTAACCCGGTTGGCATTAAAAGCTAATCATTTTCAGAAAAGCCATATAATATAGTTATAGAAGAAACTTTACTTAAAAATTGTATTGAGTTATAATGTTGACTAAAAGTACAAAGCATCAGAGGAAAACGTAATGAAGATAAATATTGATAATTATTCAATAAATTATAAAATCTCGGGCCAGGGAGAAACGGTGGTCATTTTACAGGGCTGGGGAACATCCATGGATCTGTATGATACCGTAGCCAATACAATTAACTCCCGTTACAGGGTAATTCAGTTTGATTTTCCCGGTTTCGGTCAGAGCGACGAACCGGCTGAACCCTGGTCGGTGGACGATTATGCCGATTTTGTTTTGAAGTTTCTGGATAAACTGGGCGTAACAGAAGCATCCCTCATAGGCCACTCCTATGGTGGAAGGGTTATAATCAAACTGGCAAGCAGAGACGTACTTCCGATAAAAATAAATAAAATTGTATTAATAGACAGTGCGGGCATTTTACCAAAAAAGACACTAAAGCAAAAAGTCAGAATCAGAATATTCAAAGTTGTTAACAGGTTATCCCGCACTAAAATTATCCAAATGTTTTTCAAAGAAGCTGTTGACAGCTGGAAAAGCAGGCAAGGCTCCGCCGACTACAGGAACGCATCACCGATTATGAGACAGTGTCTGGTAAAGGCTGTAAACGAAGACCTGTCCGGCTGTCTGGGAAAGATAAAGGCCGAAACCCTGCTTGTCTGGGGGGATAAGGATACCGCCACCCCCATTAACGATGCTTACATAATGGAAAAATCAATTCCAAATGCAGGCCTGGTTGTACTTAAAGGAGCGGGGCATTATTCTTTTCTTGAGCAGCCCTATATATTTGACAGGGTTATGAAATCATATTTCAAAATAAGCTAAAATATTAAGAACGGAGTCTTATAATGGAAATAACAGATTACATATACATAATAAACCTTATGGCTTTCATATTTTCTTATATTTATGAGCTGAGATACAATCTGCACATGTTTCAGCTCAACGGTTATAAAAATAAAGTACATTTAAAATGGTTGCGGCTTAACAGGCAAAAGCAGACTGTTCTTGTTATTTATTTAGTCGGCGCGGTACTTGCGATTGTATTCCGAAAACCCCTTCCTGCCGTACTGACCTTAATCGGAACCCTTTTGGTGTTGTTTTATTATTATTCCTTAAGCAAAGCCAAAGCAAAGAAGAAATTTGTTTATACAAACAGGGTTAAAAGATTGATTGTGACAAACTCGATACTGACAGCTTTAATAACAGGGCTACTGCTGCCGGTTGCCGCTTTGACCGGCCGTACTTACATACAAACGGCTGTTTTCGGGGTTTCGCTTGCAGGCTTACTTGAGCCCTTGCTTGTCATCCTATCCAATATAATCAATAAACCTGTCGAAAAAAGTATCAATAATTATTATATAAACGATGCAAAAAAAATATTAAAACAATGCCCCAACCTGCTTGTCATCGGTATAACCGGCAGTTACGGCAAGACCAGTGTAAAATATTTTCTTTCCACCCTTTTGCAGGCTAAATACAACGTACTTATGACACCGGAAAGTTACAATACTCCCATGGGTGTCGTCAAAACAATAAGATCAAGCCTAAATCCAGTCACAGATATTTTCGTCTGTGAAATGGGAGCAAGAAATGTCGGTGATATAAAGGAAATCTGTGATATTGTCCACCCCACCCACGGAGTAATTACCTCAATCGGCCCGCAGCACCTGGAGTCTTTCAAGACCATAGACAATATAGTAAAGACAAAGTTTGAACTTGCCGATTCACTTCCGAAGGAAGGCCTGATATTCCTTAATGGGGACAATGAATACATCTTAAAAAAAGAAGGGCTGAACAATCCGATATATTACGGTATCGATAATCCGCAGGCAAATTACCGTGCCGTTGATATTGCGGTATCTTCAAAGGGAACCGAATTTACCATTATTTCACCCGACAACGAAAAAGTCCGTTTTCAGACAAAACTTTTGGGACGTCATAATGTGGTAAATATAGTCGGCGCAATAGCGGTATCCAACACCCTGGGGATTCCCCTGGAAGATTTGATTATACCCGTAAGAAGATTGCAACCGGTAAAACACAGGCTGCAGCTTATTGAGAAAGGCGGCAATATCACCATAATCGATGACGCCTTTAACTCCAATCCTGCCGGCTCCAAAGCGGCCCTTGATACTCTGTCCCTGTTTGACGGCATAAGAATTCTTATAACTCCCGGCATGGTTGAACTTGGCGCCAAAGAAGATTATTATAACAGGGAATTCGGTAAACAGGCAGCCGCATGCTGCGATTATGTAATACTGGTTGGCAAAAAGCAAACCGAAGCCGTCCGCGAAGGTTTGATTGGCGAAGGATTTGACATGGATAAACTCTACGTAACGGATTATTTTGATGATGCAATCAATCATGCTTATAATATCCGTACGGATAAACATAAATATATTCTATTGGAAAATGATTTACCGGATAATTATTGAGAGGAGATTAGGATATGAAAATTAAAGTTGCGGTAATGTTCGGAGGAAAAAGTGTAGAACATGAGGTTTCTGTAATTTCGGCATTACAGGCTATTGCCAATATGGATAAGGATAAATACGATATTATCCCGGTTTACATAACCAAGCAAAATGAAATGTACATAGGAGAGGACATAGGCAATATCGATGCCTATAAAAATATTGACAACCTGCTGAAAAACAGCCAGCGGGTGATTATGGTCAATGACGCAGGACAGGTGAAGCTTATATCTTATCCCATGAAGCTGTTCAAGAAACCTGTTGAGATTAATATTGATGTGGCCTTTCCCATTGTTCACGGCACCAATGTGGAGGACGGCACTCTGCAGGGTTATCTTAAGACACTGGGCATTCCGTTCGTCGGATGCGATGTTACTGCATCGGCATTGGGAATGGACAAATATTACATGAAAGCCGTCCTTAAGGACTGCGGGATTCCGGTCCTTGACTGCCTCGTCTTTACTACATCCGATTATAAAAATATTGATAAAATAATTGAATATATTGAAAAGAACTTTTCTTACCCGGTTATAGTCAAACCCGTAAATCTTGGCTCCAGCGTCGGCATTAAAATGGCAAACGACAGGAACGAACTTATATCTGCCATAGACGATGCCTTTCTTTATGCCAACAGAATCCTGGTTGAACACGGCATAAAGAATTTAAGGGAGATAAACTGTTCCGTTCTGGGAGATGCCAACGAGGCCGTCGCATCGGAATGTGAAGAACCCCTTCGCAATGCGGAAATCTTAAGTTATGAAGACAAATATCTTTCCAACGCGAAGGGCGGTTCCAAAGGAATGGCCAGCGTGTCACGAAAGATACCGGCCGAAATATCGCAGGAATTGAGGGAAGAAATTCGTTCCATGGCTGTTAAATCCTTCAAGCACCTGGGATGTAACGGTGTGGCAAGAATTGATTTCATAATCGACGAAGACACAGGAAACCTTTACTTTAATGAAATCAACACCATCCCCGGCTCCCTGGCATTCTATCTGTGGGAACCTGTAGGTGTTCCGTATAAGGAGCTGTTAAGCAGGCTTATAGATCTTGCCCTAAAGAGGAAGCGTGAAGAAGAAAATATAACCTTCTCATTCGAAACAAATATATTGAATATGCAATCTATCGGCGGTCTTAAAGGAGCCAAAAATGGAAAGTTATAATTTATGCAACATCCCTATCGTAAAAACAGATATGCCGGAAAAATGGAACCATAACGGCTTTACCCGCTCCAAAATGGTGCAAATTGAAGGATACCCGGAGTTTGTTATAGATTTGCAATATCCGAAAATGCATTTTAAGAATGCCGTCAATAAATGCTATGTACGGGCGGAACTGCTTGAAAGGCTGAAAATTGCCCGGGGATTTTTACCCAAGGGTTATACATTTAAGATATATGACGGCTGGAGGCCCATGAAATTACAGGAAGAATTATATGAAGCATATTCGGCCCTTATTATTGACAGATACAATTTGGATACCCTGCCTGAAGGCGAAAAAGGGAAAATCCTGTCAGGATATATATCTCCGCCTGTCCATGATAGGGATAATCCTCCTGTGCATACTACAGGCGGTGCCATTGATCTGACGATAGTCGACTCGGACGGTAATGAACTGAATATGGGGACGGCATTTGATGAGTTTTCCGACAAAGCCCATACAGCTTACTTTGAGAATACCGATGAGGAAGAAATCAAACGTAACCGCAGATTGTTATATTATTCGATGATAAATGCGGGATTCACCAACCTGCCGACCGAATGGTGGCACTATGATTACGGTGATAAATTCTGGGCTTATTACAATAAAACAAAAACATTATATAAGGGCTTATTCACCAAAGAGGAGTTTATGTCATGAAATTAATAAGGAAGCGGATATCGGGTTATTAAAAATATTACAGACGAGGAGCTTAAATTATGAAAAACAATTCTGACTTCTACCATAACAATAAGATAATTTATAAGAAAAACAAGAAACGTATGATGTTCTTTCTTATTGTAGGTACTACGCTTATATGGATAATATTGCTGCTCCTGAAAGTTTTCTTATGGGGACTTGATTTTTATGACTTGCTTGACGACATTACAGCCAATATACTGGGCATTTTGCCGCCGCTTATAATTTTCAATTTTGCATATGAAAAGCTGACACAGGATATATCGGCTATTGAGATGTCCGAGCAAATCACGGAAACCCTTATGAGCGACCCGGATACCATTGCATTGTTCACTAAAGAACAAAGGCGTGGTTTTATTAATTCGACCATAACTTCTCTGGTTGACCAAAGAGCCTGTGCCATGGTACAGGGCTGTCTTGAGCCTTACATAAATGCCGATTCCCCATTCAACATCCGGACATATTTCGATTACAACATACAGCTTTTACATGACATCCCGCAAAACAGCATTTTTAATCCCGACGACTATTTCTTCTTATCGGAAACACTGCAATATAATATCTGTTACCTTAATTCCAAGTCAGACGAAGATTTGCCCAACGACTTTTACGCCGGTCTCTTCTTTGACGTTGAAAATCTCGACTATGCTTTAAGAACCGGTAAAGAAAAATCCTGCTGCGACGAGAAGATCCCTTTCATATTCAGGGAAAATCTAAAAATCAAACAGGAGGATCTTGAAAAAATCCTTAATTTATCCCGGGAAGAACTTATCAATTTCGTAAAAACCTTTATCAAGCTTAAAATTAAAATTGATAACGAACCTGCAGAAATTACCAATGTCGTCGCAAACGGAACATGTATAAAAATTCTCTTCCACTCCGGCCATTCGGCCAAAAAGGACGGTCATTCCGTAAGAATACTGTTTCATATTGTTCAGCTCTGGGACAGTGAATTCCAGGTGGCATTAAGCGATCCGACATACTCTCCCAAGATCCAGTTAAGTTACCAGCCCGATAAAATGGACGTGGACATGTACTCATTCTTCAGTGACAGTATCGAAACTTCCGTCGGCAATGCCTTTGAAAAGGATCATGGAATGTATAACGTAATTGTAACGAATAAATGGATTTATCCGATGAGCGGAATGGTGTTTACCATAAAAAAGAAACCGGAAGTTTGCCATCCGGCTTCATTCTGATTTTCCTACGATAGTCTATGGCTGCAAGTCTCCCACTATCAGGGCACTTTACAGGCTTGCACCGGTCAGATTACGCCCATGCCGGATGAACAATCAAGAAGGTAAGAAGGTGTTACATATTTTCAAAAATATGTAACACCTTCTTATTTATTTTATGCCATACTGTCTTTAAATCAGCTTTCAAAATAAAAACCATTAAATTGTAGTTTTAATTAATATTCTTGTTATTTTACATATCTATAATTTTTTATATCTGCAATTTCATGGCAATAATATTCATTAATATTTATCGTAATGAACCCTGGTCGGATCAAAACGGTCTATAAATTTATTTTCCTGACCTTCGGCGGGATATCCTACAGGAATCACACAGAACGGTTTTAACTTCTTGCTCAATCCGAATATATTCCTGATATAATCCATTCTGTCTTCCGCAGGTGCCACTCCGAGCCATACGGCTCCAAGGCCCAGATAAACAGCCTCAAGCAATATGTTCTGGGTTGCCGCAGCCAAATCCTGCTGCCAGTGATGCTGCAGCCTCATCCTGTCATCGTTTCCCAATACCACTATGGCCAGCGGTGCATCCGCTATCATTTTTGAATACGGACTGATACCTGCCAGCTTGTTTAAAGTGTTTTTATCACGGACAACTATAAATTCCCAAGGTTGTTGATTAACGGCAGAAGGTGCCTGCATGGCGGCTCTGAGAAGTTTATCTATTTTTTCCTCCTCCACAGGCTGCTCTTTATACCTGCGAATACTTCTTCTGTTAAATATAACATCCATTATTTATACCTCCAAAATCCAGATATTTTATTTTATTGAAATCATATGTTAATTCGTAAATATTTACAAATTTATTATACCATAAACCCGATAAAATACTTAAGACAAAAATTAAAATTTAACTAATAATTTTCTAAATCATTTCCATACTAATAATTAAAATAATATTATGTAAAGGAGACTTAAAATTGAGAAAATTATTATATATAACCGTCAATTCAAAACCGGAAAACCTTTCTGCCAGTAAAACCGTCGGAAGGGCTTTTGTAACCAAGTTTACCGAAAAACATCCGGAATTTACAGTCGAAGAATTGGATCTGTATCAGGCTCATATACCGAGACTGGAATACCGGTATTTCGAAAAACGAAACTGCATAATCAGCGAAGACGCCTGGCAGGATTTGCCCGAAAAAGAACAGCGTGAAATTCAGAGAATCGTGGAACTGTGCAACCAATTTGTCAGCGCAGAAGTTTATGTAATCGCTTCCCCCATGTGGAGCTTATCCTTCCCTTCTCCTCTGAAAGAATATATAGACTGTATCGTACAGGAAAACAGGACGATTTCGTTCCCTGACAGCAATGACAAACCTGTAGGGCTTCTTAACGATAAGCCCAGAACGGTGGTTTATATACAGTCGTCCGGCGCCAACATTCCTTTTGTCCTTAGGCCCATTATGAATAAAGGATTAAATTATATCGAAGACATTATGAAATCCATGGGTATAAGTTCTTTCGAAAAATTATTGGTAGACGGTACGGGGACGACGGAAAAAGAAAGAACGACCGCCATCGATAAGGCCATATCAAAAATTGATGAAATAATAGACCGGATAGAAATAAGAAAGACCGTACTTGTCTAATCATATTTTTAAATTACATTTTTTATATTATTAAGTTCTATCATTCTGAATTTCTTATTTCACGCTAAAAAACAGATTACGTAAATGCAGTAAACTGTGTTATTAATTAATTGATATAAAAAAGAATACTGAAAACTGTTAAAATGGCCTTCCGTTGTATGAACTCAAAATACGGAAGGCTCAATCTTTACGGTGATATAATAAGGTTTCCATAACCTTAATTCATAAGTTCCCTTACCCTTATTTTCATGTATAAAAGCTGAAATGCGACCGCTGTCACCATTGCACACAAGGGCCAAAAACCCGTTATGCTTAAACAGGATGTATCCGTACGGTTAAGGCCGATAAAATGCAAGATTTGAACCGGTATATAAAACAATACGGAAAAACGAATCATAAGAATTAATTTTGCCCTTATAAATAACTTTTTATTGATGGGTGCGTTTCTGAATTTCCTGAATATAGAAACGGTAAAGAAATTCTCCCTAACCTGAATCAACGGCCAAAAATACAGGGACGTGGCTATTATAAAACATATAATATAGATATTGAATACAAAAGTTCTGTCCATCAAGCCGAAAGCTCCGGCAACAACAAACATGCAGAACAAAAACATACCGACGGCACCGATACACAGATTTCTGGGATAATATGATTCCAGGCTCTTTTTATATTCTTTATCCAATTTTATATAAGTCCTCAAATCCATGTAAATCACATCCTTGATAATATAGCTTTTTATATCTTGTTTTAATGGGTATACCCGGTTAACCCTTTTAATTTCTTATAACATTGCTTTTACCTGTTCCATCTTCCTTTTTCAAATAAACCGCTGATCTTAAACAGCCGGTTGTCACCGGATATAAGCCGGTATTCATCCCTGAGTGTTTCCACATCCTTACAAAACAGTATGCGGCCGTTGTCAATCATGGTTATATAATCTGCGATTTTGTCCAGATCACTGGTATTATGAGTGGAAAACAGCACCGAAGCATTTTCCTCGGCAACTATATTCTGAATTATCCTCAGAAAATCATACCTGAATACAGGGTCGAACCCGGCTGTCGGTTCATCCATGGCATAAAGCACCGGATGATGGGCCACGGCAAAAGCCAGTTGAAATTTCAGAAATGTTCCCCGGGATAAATTCCTGATTTTCGTCTCGCCGGATATTTCAAACATATCCAGATACTTATAAAAGCTGTCCCAGTCCCAGACGGAATAATAAGGGCAGTATATTTCTGCGTTTCTCTTAATGCTTTCTTCAAAGAAAAAAATCTGCTCGTCGGAAATAAAAGCCGTAATATTCTTGACCTTTGCTTCCTGGGTACGGCAATCGTAACCGTCTACAAGAATCTCTCCGCTATAATTCCTGTACCGGTTTTCCATTAAACGGAACAAAGTCGTTTTTCCTGCCCCGTTGTATCCTACCAGCCCCATTATATATCCTTTTTCCAGGGAAAATGTCACATCGTCTATTTTAAAGTCGGGCCAAATCAGACTTACATGATTAAACTCCAGCGCTTTCTCCATATGCGTTCTCATCCCTTTTTAATTGAATCATAAATGATTTTAACCATATCCAGAATATCACTAAGCGGAATGCCGGCTTTGATACAGTCTTTTATGACCTCGGCCAGCCGATTTTCCAGCATGGCGGTCTGCTTTTCCTTAAGAAAATCGGTATTATAATCACATACATAAAAGCCTTTACCCGCCACCGATTTAAGAAGGCCTTCCTTTTCCAGCTCTTCATAAGCCCTCTTTGTTGTAATGACACTTATCTGCAAGTCTTTCGCCAGGTTCCTTATGGAAGGCATGGCATCCCCCGGCTTTAACTCTCCTTTAATTATGGCATCCTTTATCTGATTTACAATCTGCTCATATATTGCCAGGGTGCTCATACTGGATATGTTAATCTGCATGAAATACACCCGCTTTCACATTTTTTGCCTCGAATATTTCGCGGTTGGCACTGGCGTTAATTATTCCGTCCATGTATTTTACATAAAATATAATTGAACAAATGAAGGAAACTATAAATGAAGGTATATAATAAAACAGATAATATGGATTAAACGCTGTTTTGTTAATGGGAAGCATTACACCGATAAAGCCTGGTAAAATTGCCGTTCCCATTATTACGGCGGATACTATTTCCGTTTTTTTGCCCTGTTCATTCACCGCAGGATTTTTTGCCGCGGCTTTTGAAGGATAAGGTAATTTATGTTTTGTATAATATCTGCGCTTTGCCGTTTCCATCGGATCGCTGAAAATGCCTATACTGAATATGACCAGATAAAATATCATAAAGCTTCCTGATATAAACTTAAGAAAAATATTTATATTATTTACCTCAAGAAATATTCCCGATATAACCAGTACCAGTCCGTATAGGGTTGTCAGCATGCCGAAACGTAAATAGCAGGCCGTCATAATATATTTTTTTCTGTCATCCGTCGTAAGCGGACATAAATACATCCCCTTCGCCAATCTTACAGGGAAAAAAGTCAGCGAAAAGAATACAATATAAAAAAAGATCCATATAATTGCCTGAAGCACAGAGCGGGAATACATTATATTATACAAATACAGATAATGTAATATCGGGACATAAGGCGATGTAAATATCGCGTTGCCTTCAAAGCGCAGGCTGTCTTTCCATACCACTTTCCACACCGTGAAACCCTCCCTTTACCATAAAGTACATAAGTTCCTCGATTGTCGGCCTTAGCTTTGTCAGCCCCAGGGATTCTGTCGTACCTTCAATATCGTATAAATTTATTGCGTTATCCGTATCTCCGAAATCCGGATTATTAATCAAAGCCATAGAACGGTATAATCCGTTCTCCCTGTATACCACAATATTTTCCGGCAGGGCATTAATACTTTCCGCATCTCCCGACATCAGAATATATTTATCCATAAGTATCTCCTTGTTCATGGAAAATACAATCCTGCCCTTATCCATCAGGGTGATATAATCCGCGATCTGATCGAGAGTGTCGGTCTGATGGGTGGCAAGCAAAATACTCTTCTCACCGTCGGCAACCAAATCCTGCATAATCTCCGTAAATTCCAGCCTGAAAGCCTGGTCCAGATTGCCTGTGGGCTCATCCATTATAAAAAACCTGGCTTCATGGGACAAAGCAAAAGCAATCTGAAACTTCATCTGCTGCCCTTTGGATAATTTTTTAAGTTTCTTTTTGGTGTCCACATGAAATCTCCTGCAGTACCTTAAGAATACATCGTGATCATAGTGTTCAAAATATTTTCCGAAGAATTTTGCATTTTCCTCGGCACTTAAGAACGGTTCGTAAAAGTTCTCATCAAGCACAATACCCATCAGGTTTTTGGCCCGTCTCTCGTCTTCATCCATTGAGATTCTGTCTATGTATACACGCCCGCTGTCCTTGTGATAGACATTGATAATCGTCTTAATAAGACTTGATTTTCCCGATGCATTAACACCGATCAGGCCCATTATGTATCCTTTTGGCAGATGAAAGCTGATATCCTTTAATGCAAAATTTATAATTTCCTTGTTCAGATTTTCAACCCTTAACATGGTTCCTCCTGCATTAAGCAAAACAAGTTCATACATTATAAAAATATTTATAAAAAATCACCTGTGTATATAAACTGTGTATATTTATATATACAGTATATATACGCAGGTGTAAAATGTCAATATATAATATCACTAAATTTATTGCTTTTTTCAAACTTTATCTCCAAACCCAAGCCGTCTGCATATTTTATAAATCTCCATAGTGTCGAAGAATTATCCACAGAACATTCAAAATTAATTCTCAATTTCCACATTTACAACGTTTCCGTTGAATGCATCAATATCAATCTCATATCTTCTGCCCTGCGGGTCTATAATTTCAACCTCATAAACCAGTATGCTTTGCTCCCTGTTTAATTCCGCTTTTATTGGCTGGCCGTATATATGATTTAAAGCTATTTGAATTGCATCCTGCAAAGATATCATAGCCCGCATGGAATCATAATAATTATTCCGATTATAAAACATCAAGTCTCCCTTTACATTGATTTATTATTCTCTAGTATTATATTCAAACTTCTTATTAATTGACCTCACAAAATCCATGCGGACTGAGCAGTGTCATTTTTTTCAGTCCTTTTAAGATATAGGAATTAAAAATACCCTCAATATATTGCCACAGGACCAATATATTGAGGGTAAATATTTAACTTAAATATGACCTTTTATTATACAGCTTTTAAAATCTTGTCAACAGGCACACAGTCTCCACATGAGCGCTGTGCCCGAACAGGTCAACGGGTTTGGCTTTCTTAAGCTCGTACCCGTTTGCACACAAATATTTCAGGTCCCTGGCCAGAGTGGCGGGGTCACAGGAGACATAAACCACTTTTGGAGGCGATATGGATATAATCGTATCCAGCAGTTTCTGGTCACAGCCCTTTCTCGGCGGGTCCAACACTATCACATCGGCACCGATATTCTCTTCTTTATGCTTTTTGGGCAGAATTTCTTCCGACGCTCCCACAATAAACTCCACATTTTCTATTCCGTTAATTTTCGCATTGATTCCGGCATCTTCTATGGCCTCAGGGACAATCTCCACGCCGTATACTTTCCTGGCTTTTTTTGCAAGAAACAGTGAGATCGTACCGATTCCGCAATACAAATCCCATACGACCTCATCTCCCTTAAGGTCTGCATAATCCAGGGCAATCTGGTATAATCTGCGGGTCTGTACGGGATTTACCTGGAAGAATGACAGGGGCGAAATCCGGTATTTTATGTCCCCTATATAATCCGTTATATACGGTTCTCCCCATACTTTTATTATTTCTTCCCCGAGTATGACATTGGTTTTTGCTGTATTCACGTTAAGGCAGATACTCTTCATGCCGGAAATTTCCCGTAATCCTTCAACAAGTTCCTTTTTATGAGGAATGTCTCTGCCGTTTATCACCAGGCATACCATGATTTCTCCCGTGGTATAACCTACCCTGACAATAATATGGCGGAGAAGTCCCTTATGTTCATTCTCGTCATATGGTTCTATATTATATTTCTCTATAAACGAACGTAAAAAACGGATAATGGGTACATTTACCTCAGCCCCGATATAGCAGTGATCCGTATCTATTATTGAATGGGTCCTTTCGGCATAAAAACCTATTACCACCTTGCCATCCTTGTTTCTTCCGACAGGAAACTGGCTCTTGTTGCGGTAATAATAAGGCTTTTGCATCCCACAGACAGGTTCCATGGGAGGATTTTCAAATCCTCCTATCCTTGTAAGGCAGTTTCTTACCTTATTTTCCTTATATTCAAGCTGTTTTACGTAATCTATATGCATAATCTGGCATCCGCCGCATTTTTCGGCTTTGTCGCATATGGGCCTTACCCTGTACGGTGAAGCTTCGATTATCTCCATCAATTTGGCATAGCCGTAGGTTTTTCCGGCTTTCATTACCTTTGCCAGGACTTTGTCCCCGATAGCCGTATTTTTTATAAACAGCGTGTATCCTTCATATTTGCCTATTCCTTCTCCGTCAGAACCCAAATCCTCTATTGTAACAACCACCTGATCGTTTTTCTTAACCATACCCGTTGCAGCATCCTTTATCGCTAATTAAATTGATTTAACCAAGTTTTGTAAAATAAAATTATTCAACGCTTTTTGAGCTTCTCATTATATTGGATTCAAAAAGCCTCTGATATCCAACCCATTCGACACTGGAATCGCAGGAATTTAACAGCTCCGACATGGTCTGAAGCTTTGCATCCGTATTATCAGCAAAATGAAGCGCCATGGCCTCAATGGTTGCCGGCTTTTTGGGAGAGCCGTATTCCAGCTCACCGTGATGGGCCAGTATGCAATGAATCAGTTCGCTGGCCAGCTTGTCTGGGAATCCGCCGATATCTTTGATTTTTGCCGAAACCATATTGGCGCCTATGAAAATATGGCCTAACAGCTGACCTTTATCCGTATAATCGTTTCTCGGAAACGGTGACAACTCCTCCATTTTCCCGATATCATGCAGTAAAGCAGCGGTTATTAACAGATCCCTGTTTATTATGGGATAATTGGCCGCGTAATAATCGCACAATTTAACGACACTTAAAGTATGCTCAAGCAGGCCGCCGATAAAGCTGTGATGTACGCTTTTTGCGGCAGAATGATACTTGAATCTCTTAACAAAATTTTCATCCGTAATAAAAAAGCTTTCCGCCAGCAATCTGAGATTAGAATCCTTTATAGAAGCAATATACTTTTTTATCTTCTGGTACATTTCCTCTATATCTTTGGTGGTCTTGGGGAAATAATCTTCAGGATAATATTCCCCTTCCCTGCATTTATATATTTTGCTGACATTCAACTGGAGCGCATCCTGAAAGCTTATAACCCTAGCATCTATATGTACGAAATCCATCGCATCATATGATCCAATTTCACAGTTGAAATCCCAAATCTTTGCATCAATGGTTCCGGTCTTATCCTGCAAAATCAAAGACACGTACTCTTTTCCGCTTTTGCCTGTCAGAATCTGCTTTGATTTGCACAGATAGATTTCGTTTTTAATCATGTCTCCTTCTTTTAAATCCCGGATATATTTCATACTACCTTGACCTTTCTAAATAATAAATAATCTTGTTTCTATTATACCCTACCACGAAAAATATATAAAGTGTAATAATAAAACAATTGCATCACCCGGCCAATCGATAAAAACAGTGCTTTTTCGGCACGCGGAATTTGTGTCTGATGTAAGAATTATCCCTCCGGAATTGATCCATGCATAATAAATGCCCCAATCCGGCAAACATTTTTTTCTTACCTGCCTGCCGGAACGGAGCATATTTTGATATAAGGAAACGTCTTAAATTGATTATGAATGTCCTTATTGTGCTTTTATATCCAAAGTAACATTAAGTTCAAGTTCCTTAACCGCAGAACCGGAAGTCCTTTTTATTTTAAACGGTACCTCCGTTCCGGGCTCATAATCCGAAATGGAGTTGTAAAAGCTGTTCATATTGTATACGTTCCGCTCTCCCACATTAAGAATAATATCGCCGGCTTTCAATCCGGCTTTAAATGCCGGAGAATCCTTTATGACTTCGTACACGTAGATTCCGTTTATAACATCATATTCCGCCATGGCGGTCTGCGGTAAATTCTCAGCAATCACTCCGCAATAAACCCTCGATTTCTGGCTGAGCATTCTTTCTATATATGATTTTATTTTGCTGATACCTAATACTGTGCTAAGATCCTTATTAAGCCCTTTTTTAAAGGTTCTCGTTATTAAACCTATAATTTCTCCCTTCAGATTAACTATCATACCGTCGCTTTCACTGTTAAAATTCATATTTGTATTAAATAAATCCAGTTCGTTGTCCGTTATGCTTACCGTACTGCCCTTACTGGTTATTATCCCTATATCGACGGATGAAGTATAGCCGTTGGGATTTCCGAGCGCTATTACGGGACTGCCAACCGAAACGGAATATGATTCTCCAAAGCTTGCGACTTCTATGTTTTTATAAAACCACGCAGGTATATCTGCAATATTGACGGCAATAACCGCCAGATTAAGCTCCGTCTCATAATCCAGCAGTACCGCATCAGCAGACGTATTGTCAAACTCCACCTTAATACTGCTGGCATCCTTAACCCTGTCAAGGCTAACCAGAAGCTTAAGCTGGGTTCCGCTGTTTTCCACCACAATCCCCGTGGTGTTAATCGTTTTTTCAACCGGATTCCCGAACCAGTCCTTGCCCTGAATAATGCTGGTCACCGTTAGAATAGATTTTCCCATTTCAAAGGTGAGGTCTCTCAAATCGTTATATATGGCGATATAATCGTCTATATCGGCATCAACTTTTTCTATCATGACTGGCAAAGGCTTGTCCTCCGGAGGTTCTTCAGTATGGGAATCTTCCGCTTGTCCGCTGTTTTCATCACCCTTCTCCGGTGAATCTTCTTCGTCATTCTTTTTTACATAAGCGTTATTGTTATCTGAATTGTTGTCCGGTTCTTTTTCCGCTTCGTCATAATCCTCATTATCGTCCGGAACCTGAGTCGTCGTTTGAAGCATACTGTTTTTGTCGGAGTTTTCATCTTTATGGAGCAGTTTATACATTTTAGGCTCGGCAATACAAAAAGTTATCGACGCCACCAAACCGAATACAACGGCCATCAATACCATCATAATCAACGGGAAAACAAATTTGTTCAGTATGTTATTTCGTTTCTTGGGCCGTATCTGCTCCTTAATAAATACGAAATCATTATTGTCTTTAAAAATATCAGACATATATTGTTCTCCTTATTGAAGATAACACCTCATCAAAACAAATAATTATTTGGTGGTACGTTAGTCCTATTGTATCAGTTATATATGAACATATTATGAATAGATTGTAAACAAAAACCTGTGTCTGATATGATAATAATACCGGCGGTCAAATAATACAAGCCCGAAGGCTTATTTAAGATTTTGTTGTTTTATTTTCCCACAAACTAAGGTAAAATAGAAACAGATAATTATATGTGTTACATTGACATAACCTTTGAAAGGCATGATCGACCATGAACGAAAAAGCGTTGCGAACACTTGAATATAATAAAATAATACGCAATTTGAGCGAACTGGCAGGCTCCGGCGTAGGAAAGGAACTTTGTGAAAATCTGCTGCCGCAGACTGAGTTACCTGAAATTGTACGGTTGCAAAAAGAAACCTCGGATGCAGAGTCCAGACTCCTGCGCAAAGGTAATATTTTCTTTTCCGGTATACATGATATAAGGCCTTCCCTCATGCGCCTCAAAATAGGCTCATCCTTAAACGCCATAGAGCTTCTGCGCATCAGTTCCATTCTGGATGCCACATTGCGTATCAAGGCATATGGCGGATATTCAGGCAAGGATGAGGATGTGTTACAGGATTCCCTTACCGGATATTTTGCCGGACTGGAACCTTTAACACCGTTTAACAACGAAATAAAGCGCTGTATCATATCCGAGGAGGAAATAGCCGACGATGCGTCGCCGGCCCTAAAAAGCATAAGAAGAGCCATCCGCAACATCAACGAAAAAATTCACGATGAACTGTCCTCCATACTGAATTCTTCAAGAAATCTGCTTCAGGAAAATATTATTACCATGCGCAACGGACGGTACTGCCTGCCGGTAAAAGCCGAGTATAAAAATCAATTTCAGGGAATGATTCATGATCAGTCTTCCTCGGGCTCCACCCTGTTTATCGAGCCTATGAGCGTCGTACGGCTCAACAACGAACTTAGGGAGCTTGCCATAAAGGAGCAGGCGGAAATCGAAAAAATACTGGCAACCTTGTCCGAAATGGCCGCCCAATATGTGGAAAAACTTGAATATAATTTTAATACTTTAACGGAATTGGATTTTATCTTTGCAAGAGCCAAGCTTTCCCTGCAAATGAATGCAACGGAGCCAAAATTTAATAATTGTGGTATAATTAATCTTAAAAAAGCCCGTCATCCCTTAATCAACCCTAAACAGGTAGTCCCCATAGATGTAAGAATTGGGCAGGATTATAATATGCTTATCATTACCGGTCCGAATACCGGAGGAAAAACCGTCACTTTAAAAACGGTGGGACTCCTTACCTTGATGGGACAGGCGGGGCTCCATATTCCGGCTTTCGACAATTCGGAACTTGCCATATTCAAAGAGGTTTATGCCGATATCGGAGACGAGCAAAGCATCGAGCAAAGCTTAAGTACCTTCTCCGCCCATATGACCAATATCGTATCAATCCTGCATAATGCGGACAAAGATTCCCTGGTTCTGCTGGACGAGCTGGGCGCCGGAACAGATCCTACAGAAGGCGCCGCCCTTGCCATGGCTATTCTTTCATATCTTCATAAAAGGAACGTGCGGACACTGGCAACCACCCATTACAGCGAACTTAAAATATATGCCATGACCACGGAAGGAGTAATGAACGCATCCTGCGAATTTGATGTGGAAACCCTAAGACCCACTTACCGGCTTCTGATAGGAATACCGGGCAAAAGCAACGCTTTTGCCATATCAAAAAAACTGGGGCTGCCGGAATACATCATAGAAGACGCCAAAAACCGTATCGGCAAGCAGGACAGAACTTTCGAAGAGCTTATAAGCGATCTGGAAGCCAGCAGAATTACCATAGAAAAGGAACGGGAAGAAATCTTCCGTTATAAGGAAGAAATCGAAAAGCTTAAAAATGAACTTAACCGGAAAAACGAAAAACTCGAGGCAAACAGGGAACGGATATTAAGGGAAGCAAAAGAACAGGCTGCATCAATTCTTAAAGAGGCAAAAGATATGGCTGACGAAAGCATAAGAAAATTCAACCGCTGGCTGCAGGAGGGCGGAAACATAAAAGATATGGAAGCCGAACGCAGCAAACTTCGTGACCGTCTGAACGAAGAAACCACATATACCAAGAACAAGAAAAAGAATCAACCTTTCAAAAAAATATCGCCGGACAATATAAAAATAGGTGATTCGGTTTATATCACAAATCTTGGCGTTAAAGGGACAGTAAGTACCCTTCCCAATGCAAAGGGTGATCTGTATGTCCAGATGGGATTTTTACGCTCCCTGGTAAATATCAGGGATCTTGAAGCGGCTGAAGAGGAAGAAAAAGGGCCTGAAATAAGCGGTCCCACTCAAAGCGGTAAAATCAAAATGTCGAAATCGGCTACCATAAGTCCCGAAATCAATCTGATAGGCAAGACGGTGGACGAAGCTTTATACGAACTGGATAAATATCTCGATGACGCATATCTTGCCCACTTATCCCAGGTTACAATTATTCACGGAATAGGTACCGGTGCCCTTAAGAATGCCGTACATTCTTATCTGCGGAAATCAAAATATGTAAAGGACTTCCGAGGCAGCGACGGCAATACCGGTGCCACGGTTGTCGAATTGAAATAATCCGGCATGCTCATAAAACCAAGGAATGAAATAAGTGCGGAACCGCATTTGATAAAATAAAAAAGTTGGAGGTAGTTATGATATCGAAACAGAAAATATTGGTTGTAGACGATGACGTCAATATTGCCGAATTAATATCCCTGTATCTTACCAAAGAATGCTTTGATACCAAAGTTGTTTATGACGGGGAATCTGCGCTGAAGGAGTTTGAAAGTTACAAACCCAACCTTATCATATTGGATCTGATGCTTCCCGGTATCGACGGATATGAAGTATGCAGGGAAATCAGAAAAACGTCCAAAGTCCCGATTATAATGCTTTCGGCAAAAGGCGAGATTTTTGATAAGGTTCTGGGCCTTGAGCTGGGCGCAGACGATTATATCATCAAACCGTTTGATTCCAAGGAACTGGTGGCCAGAGTAAGAGCGGTATTAAGAAGATTTAACCCTGTACCCGACAACGAGACGGAAGAAAAAATTTCAGGCAAATATGTGAAATATCCCGATTTAATCATTAATCTCAGCAATTATTCCGTCCAATATTACGGCAAAAATATCGAAATGCCCCCGAAAGAACTGGAGCTCCTGTACTTTCTGGCATCCAACCCCAATCAGGTATTTACCAGGGAACAGTTGCTGGATCATATCTGGGGTTATGAATATTTCGGAGACACCAGAACGGTGGACGTACATATAAAAAGGCTCAGGGAAAAAATAAAAGATCACAAAGACTGGAGCATAGCCACTGTTTGGGGAATCGGCTACAAATTTGAAGTAAAAAACCCGGGAAAATAATTATATTATACAGGATAACTTAGGATAGGCAGGTGCATACCATGAAAAAAACACTTTGGTCAAGATTTATTATTTGTTATCTGATTTCGGTTCTGACGGTATTCTTGTTCTTAAATATATACGGTATGACCTTGCTTGAAAAGAAAATAAAAAAAGATCAGATAAATCTCCTGTATAAGGAGGCGTCTCTGATATCGGCATCATACCGGGGAACGGTCTTCAGTCAGGATAAAACACCGGAAGATCTGGCTTCCCGGTTCAGTTCCATTAATACCTACCTAAACATCCGTGTCTGGATTGTTAACCGGGAAGGACGTATTGTGGCTGATTCCGCCAATATAGATAATCCTCCCGACGTAAATATAAACGATCTTGATCCTGACTTTTTAAATAATACCATATCCGAAAACACCATGTTTGAATCATTATTTGACAAGCCTATGCTTAGCATAATCCAAAGGGTCGATTACAACTTCAGGCTTCAGGGTTACATCGTACTGCATTCGCCCATGGAAGAAATTCAGAATAAAACCAACATTTACATGGATGTAATCAATATATGTTTCCTTATCATATTCCCTTTATTGTTTTTGATATTTGTTTACATATACTATATAACGGCAAACCCTTTAAAGAAGCTGATGAAAGCAGCCATGGAATACGGTTCCGGTAATTACGGCTACAAGGTAAACATTAAGGGCCCCAGGGAGTACAGTGACTTGGGTGCGGCCATCTCATTTATGGCGGATGAAATAAGCCAACTGGACGATTACCAAAAGAAATTTGTGGCCAATGTATCTCATGACTTCAGATCGCCCCTGACCTCCATAAAAGGTTATGCCGAAGCCATACTGGACGGTACCATTCCCGCCGATATGCAGAACAAATACCTGAATATAATTCTTTTTGAAACCGAAAGACTGAACAAACTGACCTCAAGTCTTCTGGAACTGAATAAATTTGACAACAAAAGCGCTATACTGGATATAGTTTCATTCGACATTAATTATGTCATTAAAAAAACGGCGGAAAGTTTCGAAGGCGCATGCAAGAGCAAAAAAATAACCCTGAACCTCATATTCTCCTCGCCCGAAACATATGTAGACGCGGATATGGATAAGATTCAGCAGGTTTTGTACAATCTTATAGACAATGCCATAAAATTCAGCCATAATAATTCCGAAATTATCGTATCCACCGAAGAAAAGGGAGAGAAAGTATTTGTATCGGTTAAAGATCACGGTATAGGGATCCCGAAAGAAGCCATAAAGAAAATTTGGGACAGATTTTACAAAACCGATGCTTCTAGAGGAAAAGACAAAAAAGGAACAGGGCTCGGACTTTCCATAGCCAAGGAAATTATCCAGGCCCATAACGAGAATATAAATGTTATCAGCACGGAAGGAGTAGGTTCTGAATTTATTTTTACTTTGAAAAAATCTTCATAAAACGCCGTATATCTAAATTACATAACTGCAACAAAAGCTTACGTTCTTTTATGATACTACATTATACCGATAAACAGTCCAAAAAAAGGGAGCGAGGTCATACTTCACTCCACTTGTGATGATGCAATTCACCCTGAAGTTTCAATCCTTCAAAATTATTTTGTCTCAAGGCTTCGTAAAGAATAATTGCAACCGAATTGCCGAGGTTTAAGGATCTGGTCTCTTCAGCCATCGGTATACGGATGCAGTTTTCTTTATTGCCAAGTAATATTTCTTCGGGTATTCCCGCACTTTCCTTTCCGAACATTATGAAACAATCCGGTTCATATCTCACTTCGGTATAAGTTTTCAGTGCTTTGGTCGTAGCCATATAGATTTTCGGATAATTATTCATTTCAAGAAAATCCTTATAGCTGTCATATACTACATAGTCCAGATCCTTCCAGTAATCCAGTCCCGCTCTTTTTAACATTTTTTCGTTCAGTTTGAATCCCAAAGGCTCTATAAGATGCAGCCTTGTGTTGGTGGCAACACAAGTCCTGCCGATATTACCTGTATTTGCCGGAATCTCAGGTTCCAATAGTACTATATTCACTTAAACGTCAGGCTCCTTTTATTGCTATATTGATTTCAATTTTCTTATCAGTGTCATACTCCAACGGAATGCAGATATTGGTCGCATCCATATGGGAAAACGCCATTGAGCCGGTTCCTACCGTAGGAGGTGTTATATCCATTTTTATACCCAGAGTTGAAAATATCGTAGCCGCATTACCCATAATCATATTCCCCAGCTCTCCGATTGCACTTTTTGCAATATCATCCATTTGGGTAACGGGCATCATCATCATCTTTGATGCTATGTCACAGGCTATATCATTATCAAAGGCAATCATGACCTGGCCTTTAATCTTTCCGGTAAATCCGATTATTATAATTATGGTATTATCAAGGAAAACCGGTTCCTTGATATATGGTTTACCGATTTTGGATTCAACGAAGCACACTTCTTTTATAATTCTCGAAGATGCCATTAAAAAGGGATTTATGTAGTCCACACTAATAGTAGCCATCAAATTACCTCCTGCCTATATAAAACTGAGTATAGTAAATTTATTTTTGTCCGTTCCTAATCTTGTTAACAAAATGTTCAATTCTTTGCGTGGCTATCTTGAGATTTTCTATGGAATAAGCATAGGAAATTCTCAAATATCCTTCACCGCATTCCCCAAACGCAGTCCCGGGAACGACTGCAACTTTCTCTTCCAAAAGCAGCTTCGTTGCAAATTCATCCGAAGTCATATTAAGGCTCTTGATGCACGGAAATACATAAAAGGCTCCGAACGGTTCGAAACATTTAAGTCCCATATTGTTAAATTCGTGCACAAGAAATCTTCTGCGCTTGTCATAAGCATCCCTCATTGTTTCGACATCGGCATCACCGTTTCTTAATGCCTCAACTGCTGCATATTGGCTGGTAGTAGGTGCGCACATTATGGCAAACTGATGTATTTTTGTCATCTGTTCAATAATCAAAGCCGGTCCTACGGCATATCCCAGTCTCCATCCGGTCATGGCATATGATTTTGAAAATCCGTTGATTACAATGGTCCGCTCACGCATGCCCGGAAACGAAGCAATCGAAACATGGTTTTTTCCGTAGGTAAGTTCGGAATATATCTCATCAGAAACCACATATAAATCTTTTTCAATTATAACATCCACTATATCCTTCAGGTCATCATAGTCCATTATGGCCCCCGTAGGATTGTTGGGGAAAGGCAATACAAGAATCTTTGTTTTATCCGTAATGGCAGCCAGAAGATCCTTTTTGGTCAGTTTAAAATTGTTTTCTTCCTTGAGTTCTATGACCACAGGCACACCTCCGGCCAGTATGGTACACGGATGGTAAGACACATAACAAGGCTGAGGTATAAGGACTTCATCGCCCGGATCTATCATGGCACGAAATGCCAAATCAATTGCCTCACTGCCTCCGACCGTTACCAGCACTTCGTTCCTGTAATCATAATCCAGATTAAATCTTCTATGTAAATAATTGCAGATTTCAATTTTTAATTCTTTAAGGCCGGAATTGGATGTATAAAATGTTCTCCCCTTTTCCAGGGAATAGATGCCTTCTTCCCTTATATGCCAGGGAGTATCAAAATCCGGCTCGCCGACACCCAGGGAAATTGCATCTTTCATTTCGCTTACAATATCAAAGAATTTTCTTATACCTGACGGTTTGATATTAACTATTTTTTGGGACAACGGACTTCTCAAGGGATAATCAGCATCCTTTCATCTTTTTTGGCTTCTACCAGGGGCAGACCGTGTTCTTTATACTTTTTCAAAACAAAATGAGTGGCCGTACTTTGCACGCCTTCCATCGGTGCCAGCTTTGCCGCTACAAAATTAGCCACTTCTTTCAGGCTTTTGCCCTCTATAATTACCGTCAGATCAAAACCTCCGGACATTAAGTAAACCGACTGAACCTCGTCAAATTTATAAATTCTTTCCGCAATTCTGTCGAATCCCAGCCCTCTTTGAGGAATAACCTTTACTTCAATCAAAGCCGTAACTCTTTCGCACTGAACCTTATCCCAATTGATTAGAGTCGGATAACCGCATATAATATGTTCTTCTTCCATCTGCCTGATTATATTTGTTATTTCCTCTTCGGTGGTTCCCAGCATGATCGCCAGATCTTTTGCTGTCAGCTTACTGTTTTTGTCAATAGCCTCCAAAATCTTTTCTCTCATCCCTGATTCCTCTCTTCTTAGATCATGATTATTAATCATTTGCATATTATTTCGGTTGCATTTATTAAAGACTTTATTATGCTCAACATAAAAATCAAAGTAATATCATCATATTACCTTATACAGCTCGTCTGCTTTCGGCGGTTCCAGATAACGCCTTTCTTCGCCGTTTATTATAATTCTGTCGTTTCCTTCCTTAATCCGTCCGATAACCGCTGCCGGTATTCCTGCTCCCTTCAGGCAATCAACCATCTGATTACCGTGTTCCGTTATAATAAGCAGGCAGCCGCCGGATGCAAGCATATAAGGATTCAAATCAAAGAATTCACATATCTCCACTGTTTCCTGCTTAAGTCTGATTTTCTGCAAATCCACTTCCAAACCGACTTTGGAAGCCGCCCCTATTTCCCACAGGGCCCCGAATATTCCCCCTTCACTGACATTATGCATGGAGGAAATGCCGGCGCCTTTCGCTATTCTGGCTTCGGAAACAACCGATATATAATCAATCATTCTTTTTGCCCCGTCTAGAAATGCGGCCGGATATCTCGAAAGCAATTCCCGCTCTTTGGCTTTTGCCAGAATTGCCGTTCCTTCCAGGCCCGCCCATTTAGTCATGACAATTTCATGACCGGGCTTAACTCCCGAAGTCTTTAATATATCTTTTTTCTTGATCTTTCCGATGCCGGTAACCGTCACGACAGGCCTGGTTACGGCTTTTGTAACCTCGGTATGGCCACCGAGGATTTCTATGTTAAGCTGTCTGCAAATACCTTCCGCGTCCTGCATCAGGGTTCTCAGTTCGGCTTCATCGGTATTCTCAGGCAATAATATCGTAAGCATTACGCCAATACAATCGGCTCCGCTGGAAGCAATATCGTTGGCTGTTATATGAACGGCATAGATACCGATATCCTGCGGCGTTCCGGTAACCGGATCGGCCGATATAACAATAACATCTTCACCGTTAACATCTATTAAGCCGAAATCCTCTCCGACGGCCGGACCCAGGATCACTTCTTCTCTTCTGTGTCTTATCTGATTTAGTACGGATCTTTTCAGAACGGTCTCCGGTATCTTGCCGTTTGTCATAATTTACCTCCGTTGTACTGCCAAATTATTCATCCTCCGGACCTTCTTCGTCCCAAGCCGGATCCCAGTAAAAATTCTCCTCAATGTCGGGTTCCTTAACGGCTTCCTGATTTCGCTTCTTCCGGTTTTCGTTTGCGGAATTTCCGTCATCAATTCCGTCCGACTCTTCATCCTGTCCGGTCATATTCTGGTCATCCATATCGTCTTTCCTTCCGGAAGTATCTGATTCTTCCGGAGCCTCTTCTATTTCCTTGGTTCCTACAATGATATATCTGGGAGCCGCTGAATAAGTGCTTCTGTTAATAAGGGTTCTGCTAACCTCCACGCCGTTTTCATAAACGATCTTATACAATTCCGCTTTATAACCAGTATGGGCGGCCTGAGTTACCTTCTTATAGGTAACCGGCTTTGTAGGATCTTCTTCTATCACGTCAGGCGGAGGATTTGTTTTGGATAAAATTCTTGTTTCAAATTTTATTTTTCTGTTTTGTGTATCTCTTGTCTCATTGCCCCATATATTAAAGGTTATTTTTCTGCCTTTGGTATATGCTTCGATTAATATAGGAACATCGGTATTGTTTTTGAACTTAAAATCTTTGTATGTTCCCGCTATGGCAGCGTCCCTGGATAAATCAACATAACTTATGGTCATGGAGTGTTCATGACGCTGCACGACTTCCAGTTCCGCATACAGCACCGCATTGTATAACGTGGTTGTAACCTGGCATGCCCCTCCTCCGACACTGTCTATAACTTTACCGTTGGAATATGCTCCTGCCACGTAATATCCGTTCTTTTTTGTAAACGGTGCCAAATGTTCATATGCGGAAAATACTTCTCCGGGGTACACCACCGTATTGTTTATCAGTCTTGCGCCGTTGGCCAGATTTGCGGCACGGCCTTCTGAAGAGTCTGCATACTCTGTTGTAAAACTGCCCAATATCGTATTGCATTTCTCAACAACATCCCTGGTATATGTCGGAATAACATCTTCCAAATATGCATTTACCGCAATGTCGTTCCTGTCCCAGGAATTCGATATCGTATCAATTATGCTTAAAGCCGTAGCCTCAACATCGACTTTTTTACCGGGGACATGATCCGTATAAATCATTTTCCCGTTTTTTCTGTATACTGATGCGTTAACAGGCTCAACATTAAATAAATCGGCGTTTGAAGTTACAAATTTCCTCACGCTGTTTTCATCCAGCTTAAACTCCAAAGGGAAAGTTACCCCTTCATGGGCTACGTCTTTAATGTCTTTGTACCTTTTAATCAAATTTCCCGATTTACCGAGATTAAGCGCCTGCTCTATTGCATCGTTCAGTTTATAAGAATAACCCAATTCTCCCAGGGTTACCGATACGGATTTATCGTCCGCCTGTATTGAAATCTTCCTGTTTTTTAGTTCTTCGACAAATTTATCTACCGCGTCTTTTGCTTCTTCGGCGGTCATGCCGCCGACATCCACTTCATCTATAAAAACACCTTTGATAATTCTGTCATTTTCGCGGTTACTTTCTGTTGCATAAGCCAGCCGGTCGTTTTTCTGATATGCCGCAAAAACTGACAACATCAATACCACACAGCAAATCCACAGGCGTCTGCTCATTTTTAATCCTCCTTCAAATTTTAAGTCAGTTTGAGCATTTATTCATCTTATCATCGGTGTTTTTAATAGCTTCTCCTATTGTAGCACAAAAAGCAGTACGTTCAACCTGTATTTTCTTTGATTGACATTCATTTTCATTATATATATTATTGAAATATACTGAGTATAAGAGGTACCGTCATTGATAAAATCAAAATAATTACAATGACTGTTGATATTATTTTTTTTGTTCTTTTATTTAATTTAATCATGATTACACCTTCTTTTTTATAGAATATAGTAAAATTACTTAAATATATTATACATAATTATAATCATACATGACAGAAAGGCTGTGCAAATTATGAGATTATTAATAATATTCGGTATTGTTATTATATTTGTCCTTTGGCTGAATTATGAAATAAGAAAAAACAACCGGCTTTCCAAAATAAAATCCGAGGAGTTCTGGGCAAAGGAAGCCCAGGCAAATATGACACGGAAAACCGATATTTCCAATCTGGATTATATAAAGATACCGATTGACAAACTTCCTTTAGATGACAATCCCGATGATACTATTAATTCATATCGTGATACTATTCTTTCACAATCGGATAAAAAAATACTTAACTTAAGCAGTTTTTCAAATACCGACCTAAAACTTAAATACGGTGCAGGCAATCTGGCACAGCTTTCCGAATATGATAATAATTTTACTGTTCTGGTATCAACACTTCAAAAATGGGGTGAGCGCCTGTACAATCAAGGCTATATCAAAGAAGCTCTGTCGGTCCTTGAAGTTGCCGTGGAATGTAAGACAGATGTGAGTAAATCCTATGAGCTTCTTGCCAGAATTTATGCGGAGCAAGGTGCCCCGGATAAAATTGACTCCTTAGTCGAGGCGTTATCCCATGTAAATATATGGAATAAGGAAAATCTTTTAATAAAATTACAAAATATTAAAAACCCGATTTAGTCAAAGATTTATTATATAGGCTTTTTATATTTTATGTTATTTTCCATTATCAATCAAGGGTTTTTTAGGTTTATTTTATTTGCGGAAGTATGTTTTTTACCTGTATTTGCATATGTACAGAATTCCCGCAGGAAACACTGTCCGCATTTCGGATTTCTGGCGGTACATATGCTTCTGCCGTGAGTTATTATCTGCCTGTTATAAGGAATCCACTGCTCCTTCGGCAGTTTTTTCATTAAGTCGTATTCTATTTTCACCGGATCCTTTTCTTTGGTAAGTCCAAGGCGGTTTGACACCCTTTTTACGTGGGTATCCACCACAATGCTCGGGTCGTTGTAGATATTGCCACGTATCACGTTGGCAGTTTTTCTTCCCACACCGGCCAAACTTACCAAATCGTCTATGTTTCTCGGAACTTCTCCGTTAAAATCAGTCAAAATTTTTCGGGCGCAGGCAATAATGTTTCTTGCTTTGTTTCTGTAAAAACCGGTAGATCGGATATCGTTTTCCAGTTCTTCCTGACTGACCCGGGCAAAATCTTCAAGACTCTTGTATTTTTTAAACAATGTTTCAGTTACCTGATTAACCCGATCATCGGTGCATTGGGCACTGAGTATGGTAGCGATCAGCAATTGCCACGGCGTCTCATAATTCAAAAAACACCGTCCGTCGTATCCGTATACTCTGTTAAGTTCCCGGATTATATTGCTAATACGCTCTTTTTCTTTTTTAGATATTCTTGCGTCTGGCATCGTTCATCCTCTTTATATAAAATTCTTTTTCAGCTTAGTTTCATTATCTTATACTTGTTATCATTATAATAATATCATTTCATTTCCATTTTCTGTCAATATTCAGAAATATCCAGTGTTTTTGCTGAACGGGTAATCGGATCCCTCCTGCTGTAATCAAAAAGAACCGTATAATTCTTTTTCATGCCTTTACCGTTTTCTGCAGATCTTATTACGTCATAAGTAAAATGCTCCATATGCGCTTTCGATCTTTCGACTTCAAGCTCATTGCAAATTTTTTTGAATTTTTGATATTCAACAGGGGGCCCCGCATAACAAGGCCTGTTTTTTAAGCCTTCCCTCAGACAATAATCATATATGAGAATTTCCTTAAAAACATCAATTTCTTCATCCGGACTCTCTTTACAAGTTTTTATCATGTCCTTAAAAAAGTCATATAAAATGTCATAACGCCTCATTCTGGAATGTTCCAATGTATACAGCCCGTTCCTTTCATAATAACGGTATAAGGCAAGATACATTTTCATGGGCGATTCAAAGAAATGCTCCATAAATTCCAGGGAATATGAAAATTGGCCGCTGTTGTAATATACATCCACCATATTGCAAATGCCTTTCAGTTCCAGGATTTCATCAAAAGATATATGATTGGTATAAAGCACTTCATAAGGCGGTTCGCTGCTGTATACTATTCCGTATTTTTCACAGTCTTTTTCAATCAGCGATCCTTTAAGCACTTTTAAAAACCCCAGCTGGAGCTGATCGGGCCTAAGCCTGTAAACGTCATTGAAGGATTTTTCAAAGGAAGCATAATCCTCCAAAGGTAAACCGGCAATCAAGTCCAAATGCTGATGAATGTTATGAGCTTTTCTTAAACGTTTGACATTCTCGGCCAGCTTCTTAAAATCTACCGTCCTGTTAATGGCTTTCATGGTTTCAGGATTTGTCGTTTGCACCCCAATCTCAAACTGGACAAGCCCCGGTCTTAAGCTTTCAAGAAGTTCAAGTTCCTCCTCGTCGAGCAAATCTGCGGTTATTTCAAAATGGAAATTGGTAACCCCGTTGTCATGTTCCTTAATAAAACGCCAGATTTCCATGGCATGAGCCTTATTACAATTGAAGGTTCTGTCAACGAACTTGACCTGGGGAACCTTACCTTCCAAGAATATCTTAAGTTCTTTCTTTACAAGTTCCATATCCCGGAACCTGACACCACGGTGAGCCGACGATAAGCAATAGCTGCAACCGTAAGGACATCCCCTGCTGCTTTCATAATATATGATCCTGTTATTCAGGCTTTCCAAATCCTCATACGGGAAGGGAACGGTATCCAGGGACAAAGGTTCCCTTGGCGAAGTTACGGTTATTTCTCCGTCGTCACCGGCTCCGTAATTCATTATCTCTGCATTATTTATCTCGGCACTCTTCCTGAAAGCAATGCCTTTAATACCGGACAAAACATTAATCTCTCCGAGATAATACCGTACCAGCCCGCAAAAAGTCTGTTCACCTTCACCGATAACTATACCGTCAATTTCCTTATAATTTGCCAGGTAATCTTGAGAATAATAGGAAACCTCCGGGCCTCCGAGCCATATTTTAACCTGAGGCTGCACCTTTCTCAGACACTTTATAACAGATAAAATTATATTCATATTCCATATGTAGCAGGAAAAGGCCACCACATCCGCATGCTCCAAATATATTCCCCTCAAGATTTCCTCTCTGGTATTATTTATTGAAAACTGGGCAATTTGAATATGATCCTTATACTTACCGGCATACTCCCTTAAACAATGGACAGCCAGATTCGTATGGATGAATTTTGCATCAACCGCTACCAATAATATTTTCATTTTTCTCTTCCTTTTGTTTTATGATTGTTTATTTATTATAAACGAAATTAACGCATTTTTGTTCTATAATATATCATTTAATTATTTTTTTATAAACTGCCAAAAGCAGAAATTGGCATTAATTAAATTTAAAATATCTTATATCGGGGTTTTTCCTCCCCCATCAGATAATAGCGCAGGTAATCATCCAGAATAATCGCAAAAGGGGATAAGAAAAACCAAATAATCGAAAACAGAATACATACCTGCCCCATCAGATTATAAGGCCTCTGTGAGTAATCCCAGACATCAAGGCCGAGCCATACGTTCACTATGAGACCGGTAATAAATTCTACTGCGGTTATAATAAATGACGATATTACCATTTGACTTACCAAAGCTATATCCCAGGAAAATAACTCATTAATCAATCCTATCAAAATAAAACATATTCCGCCTGCCACCAGCATGGAAATATGCGAATATCCCCGGAAAATAATTTCCAAGCCCCCGTAGATAAATCCTCCGACGAGAAACAACATGACATATTTGAGAAACGAATTAAACCTCAAAAGCATAATAATACCCTTTCTTCCGTAAAATTTTATCTCCGTATTTAATATGCTCATTTGATTTTCGCTTTATCTTTTTAAAACCCATATTCCATAAAGTTCAAATTGGCAAACATTTATGTTCGGTTAATGACAATCAAATATGGTGCAACAAAAAAAGAACAGTTCAAAGAACTGTTCTTTTTTCGGAGAAGGTATTTTGTTACTTATGGGGGTGTAGCAAAAAACTATATAATGTATTGGGGTTTACGGTTATTAGTATATCATATGAACTAATATAAGACTGCACAAACTTTACAAACTTATGAGCGTTTTTTCGTCATTTTTTACAAACTTTCCGCTTTATTTGACTCAAACAAAGATTCAAACTCTTCTCTTGTTATGCGTTCTTTCTGAATCAACAGCTCGGCACAGGCATCAAGGACGGCCCTGTTCTCATTAAGGATTCTTTTTGCTTCAGCATAGCAATCGTCTATAATCTTTCTTACCTCTTCGTCGATCTTCATTGCTATATGCTCGCTGTAATATTTTGTCGTGCCCCAATCCCTGCCGATAAATACTTCCTCTTCATTCTGTTCGTAATTGACCATGCCGATGGCATCAGAAAAACCGTAACGGGTTACCATGGCCCTGGCAGTCTTGGTGGCCATCTTTATGTCCTGGGATGCCCCGGTGGTAATGTCATCAAACACCATCTCTTCGGCTGCTCTGCCACCCAGGCCTACAATAATTTCCTGAAGCATCTGACCCCTTGTAAGGAACATTTCATCCTTCTCAGGAAGCGGCATGGTATATCCGGCAGCACCGTTTCCGGTCGGAATAATCGAAACCGTATATACGGGGCCTACATCCGGAAGCACATGATATAAAATCGCATGGCCGGCCTCATGATAGGCGGTTATACGCTTTTCTTTCTCGCTTATAACCTTGCTCTTCTTTTCGGTTCCGATGCCGACCTTTATGAAAGCCTTTTTAATGTCTTCGTTATTAATATAACTTCTGTTCTCTCTTGCGGCACCGATGGCGGATTCATTCATTAAATTCTCCAAATCCGCTCCGGTAAATCCGGCCGTTGTCTGGGCCACCTGCTTTAGATCCACATCATCCGCCAACGGTTTGTTTTTTGCATGAACCTGGAGTATTTCCTCCCTGCCTTTTACATCCGGACGTCCTACGGATATTTTTCTGTCAAACCGTCCGGGACGTAAAATAGCGGGATCCAGAATATCCACCCGGTTTGTTGCTGCCATGACAATAATGCCTTCATTGGAGCTGAACCCGTCCATCTCCACCAGAAGCTGGTTTAAAGTCTGTTCCCTTTCGTCATGTCCGCCGCCCATACCGGTACCCCTGCGTCTTGCCACCGCATCGATTTCGTCTATAAATACTATACAGGGAGAATTTTTCTTGGCTTCCTCAAACAAATCCCTGACTCTTGACGCGCCTACACCGACAAACATTTCGACAAAATCCGAACCGGAGATCGAGAAAAACGGAACTCCCGCTTCTCCGGCCACCGCCTTTGCAAGCAGGGTTTTACCCGTTCCGGGAGGGCCTACAAGAAGAACTCCCTTTGGTATTCTTGCTCCCAACTGCAAATACTTTTTCGGAGATTTTAGGAAATCCACTATTTCCTTAAGTTCTTCCTTTTCTTCGTCAAGCCCCGCCACATTTTTGAAGGTTGTGGTTTTATTGTCAATCATCATCTTGGCCCGGCTTTTGCCGAAATTCATTACCTTATTGTTTCCTCCTCCGACGGATGCCTGACTGGTCAGGAATGAAAAGAGGGCGATAACCGCAATAAAAATCAGGACATAGGGCAAAACCGAACTTAAAAACCAGTTTGGCTTTGAAATATCATGGACTCTGAACTCTATTCCCGCTTCCTTCACCATATCCTCGATTTCTCTTACGTCCAGTACATAAAAACTTTCCCTTCCGTCCCGATCGTTAAATCTTACCTTAACTTCACCCGTATAAACTTCTTCGTTAGGATATATGTCAACATAACTAACCTTTCCGTTCTTAACATCCTCGACAAAACGCTGGTAGTTATATGAGTTCTGACTATACTGATCGAAGTTATCGGACAGGAAAACCGTTGCAATTATAATAGCGAGAATAACCAAGTAAAATCCATAGCCCTTCATTTGTTTTCTCACTAAATAACCTCCTAAATAAGTATATTTATCTATCTATGATATGATATATTATTTTCATGAATTATATAACACCGACAAAGGGCAAATTTCTGTATTTTTGCTGATAGTCAAGTCCGTAACCCACAACAAATTCATCGGGGATTTCAAATCCGACATATTTTACATTCACATCGGTAACCCTGCGTTCTGGTTTGTCAAGCAAAGTACATATATTCAAACTTCTCGGTGACCTTGTACTCAATAAATCCATCAAATAAGCCAAGGTTCTGCCGGAATCAATGATATCTTCCACAATCAGTACATCCTTGTCCTGAATAGACTCGTCGAGATCTTTAAGGATTCTTACTCTTCCGGAACTGACCTTCTCATCACCGTAACTTGAAACAGACATAAAGTCCATAGTTACAGGTATAGAAATATTCTTTGCCAAATCACAGCAGAAAAAGACACTGCCTTTAAGTATGCAGATAAGATGTATGCTTTTTCCCTCATAATCTTTACTGATCTGCTTGGCCAATTCTTTTACTTTTTCTTTAATCTGTTCTTCCGAAATTAAAACCTTAATATTCTCTTCCATTTTGCTTCTCCTTTGCACAAATTATTTTCATAGACAATATCTTTTTTGTTTTATCTGTAACTTTGTAATTTTCACTCATCCTGTTGCCGTATCCCAAAATCCACAGGATATGACTTCCGTCGGCAACAAGAAGTATTTGATCCCGTTCTTCTTTTGGTATCTTCTCGTCAATGAAATAATCCTTAAGCTTTTTTCTTCCTCCCCGATTGTTTATCTGTAGATAATCACCGGCTTTCCTTGTTCTTATCTTAAGAGTATTCTCTATTTTATCATAATCAAACCATTTGATACAACTGTTTTTGGGGAACAAGTTATAATTTTTATCCTCTATGAACTCTGTTTCGATAAAAATGCCGTACTGCTCAAGGTATGTCCTTCCCGGTATCCTTATATCAACTTCCTGAACCGGCTTTTTCTCCTGTCTGATTATATCCAAACCGGACCTTTTACATATGGTAATTACATCATATTTTTTTACCGCAACCATTCCGTATGGAAGATGGACTTCTTTACCCACCTGTTTATTACTTAAAGACAAGACTTCCTGCACATGCCTGGCTTCAATATCTTTCAGATTCCCGGCCAATTTTCCGAATATTTTTAGGACAATTCCCTTTTGAACCACAATCGGTTCCCTGCATAATTCTTCTGCCGCATATTCATAAAATCCCGGATTTTCCCTTACTATTGCTTTGTACCGTTCTTCGGTGCATTTTTCTATAAAATCCTGAATTTCGTTCAGGTAGGTCCCGGTATTTGTAATGTGTTCTATCACATTGGAATTAATCTCCCTGGCCGCATAATCCAGAACAACATTTCGAATCTTGTTTCTGGTATATATATTCTGTAAATTGGTCGAATCCGTCCGATAACTCAGATTTTTCTCCTTTAGATATGCTTCAATTTCTTTCCGCGTTACAAATAAAAGCGGACGGATAATGGTAATACTACCCGTATCCGTCTTCATGGCATTCATTGGTTTCATTCCGGTGAGCCCCTTGATTCCGCTCCCTCTGAATAAATTAAGCAATATCGTTTCCGCGTTATCGTTTTTATTATGGGCTGTTGCGACCTTATTGCAGTTATATTTTACCGACGCATCGTAAAAAGCCTCGTAGCGCACCTTTCTGCCCGCTTCTTCCTCGGACAGGCATTCACTTTTTGCGATGGATTTAACGTCATAATGGTATGCACAGAACGGAATTCCAAGATTATCACAAAGCTCTTTTACATAAGCCTTATCATTGTCCGCTTCTTTGTCACGGATGCCGTGGTGAACATGGGCGACAAACAGCTTAACGTCCGTATCTTTGTAAAGCTCGTGCAAAACATGCATCAGGCATACGGAATCCGCCCCGCCGGATACTCCGATAAGGATTCGGTCTCCTTTTTCAATCAGTCTGTTTTCATTTATATAATCATAAATTTTTCTAATCATGTCATTCCTTTTTATAAATTTTCAGGTTATTTGTTTAAATTTTAATTTATTTGTATTCTAATCCTTTCATATAGAAATTTCAACGCTAATTTATAATCCTGCGCCTAATGTTTTAGCCATATTCCGGCAGTTATTATGGTCATATCATCTATCGGCACATAATTTATCTGTGACAGCGCATATTCAAGTATACGGTTGGCAATTTCCTGGGGATTGCTGCTTTTAATATCCGATATGAACTTCTCCATATAAGCCTCTTTGTTCTCCTCCCGTAAACAGTCCAGAACCCCGTCAGTTACCATGACGATAATATCCCCTTCATATAACTTTTTGCTTACGGAATCATAATCCACCGTTTTAAACATACCTATCGGCAAAGTGGAGGAAGATATGGTTTCCACCCATCCGTCCCGCTTGATAAACGTGGAAGCCGCACCGATTTTTACGAACTCACAAACGCCCGTATATAAATTAACGGTTGCCATATCCAGAGTGGAAAAGGTCTGTCTGTCGGCCTTTAATACCAGATTGGAATTGATTAGTTTCACCGCTGTTTCTGAATCGAACCCGGCTTCCAGAAGTTGCTCCAGCAGGGCAAGAACCGTTTCGCTTTCGTCCCCCGCCTCCTTGCCTGTACCCATACCGTCCGAAAGGGCCAACATGACTTCTCCGTTCTCCAGTTTAAGAATTGAAAAGTTATCTCCGGATATGTTGTCTTTCATAGTCCTTGCTATTCCCGTCAATACCTTAAATTTTGTATCCTCCACAAAGCAGTATTCTTCATACTTTTTGGACAGCATGGATTTGGTTGCCTGGGATACCACGAATTTTATTCCCAGCGCCTCCGATATCCACGAAGCGACCTCTTTGGTGGTAATAAACCGGTTTCTTCCCAGAGATGCATTTATAAATACCTCTTTATGCCTGTCGGATTTTTCATATATGGCAATATTATTGACGTCAACATGATGCATCCTTAATTTGCCGATTACCTTATCTTCCTCGTTTTCCATGACTCTCGCGGCCTTATATATGTCCCCGGTCAATGAATGGATGCAATCGGACACCTGTCTTAGTTGCCCTGCGATTACCTCCCTGCTTTCCGCCAGACGATTGGCCCATATATTATTTAATTTTGCGATTTCAAAACCCCTGTTCGTTTCCAGCACCAGTTCATCGGTACATATACAGTTCTCCAAAAAATATGCGGGGACGTCATTTTTCTCAATGTAGCCCTTTTTTTCGGCAAGTTCAAAAAGCTGGCATGTTGATTTATACGCCTCATTAAAATTCTCTTCCCAGCAAAAACTGCAGTTATTGCAATTTTTACAGAGTCTTTCCGATAAATCCTCGAAAATATTGTCTATTTGCTTCTGAGTGATCTTGGCCTGCCTTTCGGTTATATTGTCCAAAATTTTAGAAAGTTTTAAAAAAGATTCCGAAAATATTTTCATTCTGGTGTTCGCAAATCTTTTCAGGTTATCCAATGACAGCAATGCCTGTCCTGGCGAGTCGATATCATAATCCACCCTGTAAATAAGGCTCTTCGGAAGCAGCAAAAACAACAGCAGTGCGGAGCACAGTGCCCCTATCTCCCGTATCGATATATTCATATCATCATATAAAAGATTGAGAATTACCGCAATCAGCGAAAAAACGGCGGCGGTAGGAATCTTTCCGAGACTTCTGAACAATGCCGGTATAATCCCCATCAGTGTAAGCAAACTTACAACATGAAGGGGTTCTCCGCGTAAACTTAGGGCAAATCCGGCCACCGCCCCCGTAACCGCTCCCTGACCGACTCCGTATTTATATGTAAACAGCAAAATGACAAAATACACGGCTGTTTCTATAGGCGCTATATATGGGCTACCGAAATCAGGTATGGCATAAATAATAACGGCTACCATAAGACTTAAACTAATCATTTCTTCGTTGGTCATTTTTGTCCCCTGGGGCCGGTTCATCAGGAAGCCGGTCGCCAGGCTGAATATCACACCGGATACGTAGGCGATTACGGCTTCCAAAACGGCCATTATAATCAAATCAATTTTCCATCCGTATGCCGCAGCCTCCATCATGGCAAATATACCCAACGATACGGCAGGTATATAAAAGTAAACCTTCATCGGCAATTCCCTTTTCTTTATTATCGGCGATTCCAATATGACGATGGAACTTATAAGCGTAAGAAGATATTTCAAAATCATCGTAGGAGGCATAACCGTCCCAATCCCGGCCAGTATGGCCACAAAAAGCAGGCCGGTACTCGCCTTGTCCAGATATGCCGCCGTAAAATACCCTATGGCCAGCGGATTTATCCCCAAAAAGGATGCCCTTGCGATTACAAATCCGATAACATAAACCAAAATAACGTTCTTCCTGATGCTTTTCATTGTTGCTACGCTCCTTTTTTAATACTATGCAGTATTTCCGATTTTCGATATCCCGTTTGGATTATATGCCGCTTTATTATAGGCACAACATGATAAAATGTTTGTCAAAATCAATACCTTAAATAAAAAAACTTTTTGACAAGAATTCTGTCAAAAGACCGATTGCATCGAATATAGGAGCTTCATTTTTTTTAAGAAATTAAGAAAGGTGATGATTTGCTGCGTTAATGCATTAGTGTGAAACCCTTTTTCAGTTATGCTCAGGCCGTTCATATTCATGATATACGGATGCAAATATGCATATACAGCCGTGTTTCCCAAAATCCCAATTAAACAAAAAAACACCGCTGAGACCTGCCTGTCATGATCGGATACGGACAATATCCATGAATGACAGTCAAATTTCAGCGGTGTACTTACGGTCTTTTCTTTAACCTTACACACCATATTCAATTGCACGCATTTATTTGCATCAGTCTTAATAATCATGCGCAGCTATAAATGAAAACGTTCGGATTCTTATGATAGCCATCATAATTTTAAGCATAAAAAAATAGCGAAGGACGGACTCGAACCGCCGACACTGCGGGTATGAACCGCATGCTCTTGCCAACTGAGCTACTTCGCCAAAACCACGAGCTTTATTATATCTGCTTTATAAGCAGTTGTCAACGGGAAAAATGATTTTATACTCAAAATAATAATTATTTTTCATCCTCTTTTAAGATGATTTCATCTTCATATACCAGCCCCAATTGCTCCCTGGCTACCTTTTCAATATATTTTTTAGTTTGCACATAAGCTTCCAGCTTCTTAATTTCTTCAGACCTTTCCTGTTCATCTTCAATTTGCTTTTCCAGGGATTCCTTTCGGGCATTCAAATCTTTTATCTTCTCTTCAAGTTTCACTCTTCCGAATGCGACAACACCGAATATACACAAAACGACGAATACTATAATTCCGGTGCCTGTCCCATTTTTATTCCTTCTCATCCTGCCACACCGCCTTTTAAATATCAAATATCAATCCGGCTTTTTGGATACCTTCTTTGCCTTCTTGTTTTGCCCGCCGTTCTCTTTATTTTTCCTCTTTTTTCTCTGCTTTTTCTTTTTCCCAATATTTTCTTCGAAATGTTTACTTTTCTTTTTCACTAAATTTATTTTAACCGATATTGCTAAATTTTTCAATCGTCTATATATACCGGACATAAGTTTTTTACCCTTGTCCAGAATGAATTTAAATCCTTTTTTCAGACATTTCAAAGCAAAAGAAAACGGGTAAAGTAAAAAGAGGATCCCGCGGCTTACAATCCTGACGATAAAGTCGCTTAATAGGAAATGATAAATAATCATGCCTATGCACATTCCCAAAACGGAAAAGCCCCGAATGGTTCCGCTGTTCTGCTCATAAATCATTGCAAATATAAAAACACTGGCTGTTATCCAGAATATTAAATCCTCAACCGTTACCCAGAAGTTGTTATGCCGGATGATCCTCCTCAAAACCCTTAATTGATCATATGCCAGAAGCACTATAGCTCCCCACAGGATTGAAATCGCAAAAAACTGCAGCTCAACACTGATGCTTTGACTCATACAGGCCTCCTATTTAAAAAGCCTGCCCAGCAAAGACTCTCCGGACTTTCCGTAGTTGGCGGTATCCGAGTAAGTCAGGCTGTCTATTCTTCCGTCAATATCCACCTCGCCTTTTTCAAGGGTCAGACGGTTAACATGCAATTCACTGCCCCGTATCATGAGCATTCCCTGCTCGGTCTGAAGCAGCACCTCTCCCGCATCGAATGACAATACATCATTTACACCGGTTATGGCTACAGTTTTTCTGGCATTGATGTATAACTTATGTCCCTTTAAAACCTGTTGCTTTTCGTCCATAAAAACGCCTCCCCATATTTATTAAACAGACTAAATCAATTTAGTACTATCTGCTTAAGTATATGAGAAGGCATCCTTCTTAATGACGAGTTTAAAGATACTTAATCATTTCTGTTGCTTCGTCTTTTTTAACTGTTTCCGCCACATTCAAAACTTCAACTTTTACCGACTTGTTCCCGTAACCGATTTCTATTATATCTCCGACTTTAACCTGTGAAGAAGCTTTTGCAACTTTACCGTTTATCAAAACTCTTCCGGCATCACATGCTTCATTGGCTACGGTCCTTCTTTTTATCAGTCTGGTTACTTTCAGGAATTTGTCCAATCTCATAAGGTACTCCGTTCCATTAAGGAAAAAGCTGCTTTAAAGACCCTACACCCCCTTAAGAGTTACGGATTTTAAAACAGCCCCTTAAATTAATGTTTTTAAGTTTAAGTTTATACTATCCGTTAACAACATCCTTTAAAGCTTTTCCGGCTTTGAACTTAGGTGCCTTAGAAGCAGCAATTGTAATAGGCTCATTAGTCAAAGGATTTCTTCCTGTTCTTGCAGGTCTGTCAACAACTTCGAATGTACCGAAACCAACAAGCTGTACTTTTCCGCCTTTAGCCAACTCTTCGGTCACAACATCGATGAATGCCTTTAAAACCTTTTCTGAATCTTTCTTGGATAATGCTGTTCTTTCTGCAATAGCTGCAACTAATTCTGCTTTGTTCATGGATTTGCTCCTCCTCTAATGTAATAATATTTTCAACAAAGTTTATCACTTTGCTTGAGGCAATAAACCTTATGTTTATTGCGTTTTTACCCTTTTAGGTAAATATTATCTATATGTCTATTTATAAACTTATTAGTAGCATTTGTCAAGGAATTTTCTGCATTTATCTGTAAAACCAGCGATAATTTTATCATATTGAAAAGAAGAAAGCTATATTCATCTGAAATTCGGGACTTTTCTCCCATATCCAAAGCGTCTCTAAGATTGTCAAGCCCATTTTTAATATCATCAATCAATTCCTTATCACTACCCAGATTTATGCCGTATTTTGCGGCTTTTTTCAGCACTTTCTGAGCCCTTATATTGGCCGGCAGCGCCTTGGGTATGCTTAACAAATCCTCTTTTAAGTTTACGTCTTTTTTCTCCTTATCTTTTATGTTTTCCCAATTTTTTAATACTTCATCAGATGTCTCTGCCTTTGCATCACCGAATACATGGGGATGTCGCCTGATCATTTTACTGCTTTCTTCCGAAATCACCTTATCAATGGTAAACTTGCCTTCTTCTTCGGCGATCACACTGTGCATCGCCACCTGCAAAAGAATATCTCCCAGTTCTTCGCACAGATTTTCATAGTCATTATTATTGATTGCTTCTATTACCTCATAACATTCCTCTATCAGGCACTGTTTAAGGCTTTCGTGCGTCTGTTCCCTGTCCCATGGGCATCCGTCCTTGCTTCTCAATTTTCTTATTATCTCCATGAATTCCTCAAAAGTGTATGTTCTCTGCATCTTTTTCTCCCCGATTGCAATTTAAAATCTTTTATTCTTTGGCTTGTACCATATTATAGCATAAAAAAACAGAGCATGCTATGAAAAAGCAAACTGCCAAGACTTCTTTTACGTCCCGGCAGTCAGGTTTTTCGTATCATCTATTGTTCCATCTGTCTACCTAAAAAGGCGGCCGCTGTACTTGCCAATTTAATTTCAGTCTCTCCAAACTTTACTTTCGGATCTTTTGAAAGAATAATAACCGAACCAATGGCATCGCCCTCACTAATAATGGGACAAATCACCTGGTAAGTAAACTCCGTATCGTCTTCATCCGTAATTTTTACGAAATTCTTGTCATCACTTGATGCCATAACCGTTTCCCTGTCATTTATTACGGTCTCCAACTCGTGGCTGATACTTTTTGACAATAAACTTTTTACGGACCCTGCTACTGCAATAAATTGGTCCTTATCGGAAATTGCAACGATGTTGCCTGTGGTTTGAGCCAAAGAATCAGCATATTGCTTGGCAAACTGACTTAATTCGCCGATGGGGGAGTACTTTTTAAGAATGATTTCTCCTTCCCTGTCCGTAAATATTTCCAAAGGATCTCCTTCCCTTATTCGCAAAGTCCTTCTGATTTCCTTGGGAACAACGACACGGCCAAGATCATCTATTCTTCTTACAATACCGGTAGCTTTCATATATATTCTTCCTCCATTTTTCTATAAATTGTTGTTGGTTATTTAGAAAATTGTGTATTGATTTAATCTATTAATATTGTTTGTAAAATGGGAAAGTTTATACATTTGTCAGCCATAATTTATTAATCATTTAGAAAAATTTTATTGTATGCTAAAATCTTCCCTCATGCTCTCAAACACGCTGAAAATGTCCAAAATCCCGTAACCCCAATCCCTGTTAGGATAAACCAGGTTCGGCCTTCTTCTGGCCCCGCGGATTAAAAAATTCTTCAGGACATTGCTGTCCATTCCCGGGTTGTTTCCCCTAACCGTTCCCCACTCCAGCATCAAGGCTGCAACCCCTGCCGTGTGGGCGGCGGATACGGATGTGCCCGTAAACTGTTCAAAAGTATGGTTTATGGTGGGTGCAATATAATTGACACCGGGAGCCGCTATATCAGGCTTAATAAAATTGTCTCTGGTATATCCTCTGCTGGAATTTACATATAAATTGTTGTTGACCGGATTGTAAGCAGTGACCGTTATCGGATAAGTGGCGGTTCCCGGAGACAGAATCGTCGTATAGATATTGGGCTGTATAAAATAAGTGTTTCTTGAAATAAAATTTCCCATGGGAAGCCACATATGAAAGCCGGTGGCCAAATCCCCGTGTCCGTATACATTAAATGTCCATATACCCGGAGACGCGTTTTCAAAACGGATAAGTATTAGTTGATCCCCCGTTTCCGATTCGATTGTATAGTAATTGATATATAAAGTTGCTTTTTCGAATATAAATGAAATTACCCGGCTTACCCGCAGGCCCGGAGGAATCCTGGGTATATATTCTCCGGAAGGAGAAAGTACGTCGACAGAATAAATTCCGGGAGTATCACCCCATAATTCCATGGAAAATCCGGTATCGTTCTCATCCACATTTAACTCTACCGTATTGCTTCCTATGGAAGGATCAATAACTCCGTAATAATGCCTTCCCATGTTTCCTTCGTTTCCGGCGGAAACCACAACAGCTCTGTTGGGCATATTGGCTATAATATTTAAAATCGCACTGAGAGGTGACCGCCCCGAATGAGAACCCTGGGAAGTGCCTATTCCTAAGCATATCACAAGCGGCCTGTTAAGCTGCCTTGCCATATCATTGCAATACTGTACGGCCCACATGATATGATTTTCCTGAAAACATACCACATTGTCGGGAATCAGAAAAAAATTCCTTGTCGAACGTTTCGCCTGCCTGAGTTTGACAATTATAAGCTCCGCATCCGGGGCCACTCCGAAAAATCCTGCTTCCTCCACATCATTACCGGCCGCTATTCCGGCAAGCATGGTTCCGTGACCGTTTTCATCCATACTCGGAACTACGGAAAAAGGATCGCTTGACGCCAAAGCTACGTTTATCTGCCCCCTGGTATATACGGTTCCGAAATTGGCGTCCGGCGGAGCGGGTCCGGTATTAATCGATTGATCCCATATGGAAATTATCTTTGTGGACCCGTCCGGTTTTCTGAATACGGGATTGGTATAATCAATCCCCGTATCTATAATGGCTATAATTACCCCTTCACCCCGCAGGTTAAAAGCGGGCGTATTCCTTAAATTAAGCACTCTGGATGCTTCCAGGCTGGTTTCATCGGTCAGTCCATAAAGTAACGGGATTTCCGAATAACGTATGGCGGACAGGTTTGAATTAAACTGATTTATCGGCACATGAAGAACCGCATATAATTCGTTCATTACATGAAGACTTGCATTTTCGAACAAGCTGATGAGCTGTGGATAAGTCCTGTATTCAATTATTAAATCGAAATATTCATCCCCTATTATTGATTCCCTATCCTGTCCGAGCATCGGATACTCCTTTCATATATTCATTAAAAAGCGGCTTATATATTATAAACTTAAACCGCCCCGAAGGGCATCAAAAACATTGTATAAATCGAGTATCCCGTAACCCCAGTCCCGGTTCGGATAAACTGCATCTGCATCCCTTCTGGCTCCTCTTATCAAAAGATTCCTCATTTCCACGGTACTCATTAAAGGTATGTTGCCTCTAATATAACCCCATTCAAATATAAGAGCCGCTATTCCTGCCGTATGGGCCGCAGCGACACTGGTTCCGGTAAAATCGGCAAATCCTCCTCCGAGGGTAGGCCCCAATACATTTACCCCCGGAGCAGCCACCTCTGGTTTTATCCTGTTCGTTGTAGTAAATCCCCGGCTGGAATTCAGGTAAAGGCTGTCATCGGCATCGTTATAGGCAGTCACCGTCAAAGAATTCAGCGCATTTCCCAAAGTCAAAATGGTTGTGTAAGGGTCGGATCTTATAAAATAAGTTCCCTCCGATATAAATCCGGCCATTGGAAGCCATATGTTAAAACCTCTGTTAAGGCCTCCGCTCTCATAAACATTAAATCTCCAAATTCCCGCCGACGGCTTTTCAAAACGCATTAAAATCAGCTGTTCGCCGCTTTGTCCTTCCACCATCTGAAAATCAACATATATAATGGTTTCTTCAAAAATAAAATTAACAACCCTGTGTTCGTTTCTTCCCGCAACTATCCGGGGTATATACTCACCCGAAGGGGACAGAATATCGACGGAATATATATCGGGAGAAATTCCCCATATCTCCATTGAAAAACCCGGTTCGTTTTCCGCCACATTAAGATCTACCGTATCATACCCCGTGGAAGGATCGACCCTTCCGCTGTAATGCCTTCTTGCATTGCCTTCGTTTCCTGCCGCTACAATTATCCCGACTCCCGGTATAGAAGCCGTGACAGATACATATGTGCTTAAAGTTCCCAATCCGTCATGGGCTCCCTGCGAACTTCCGAGCGCTATACATATAACAATGGGGCGTTGAAGCCTCTGCGACAAATTATTCAAATAAATGAGTCCCATCAATATGTCCGTTTCCTGAAAACATACCGCATTTTCGGGTATAAAAAAGAAATTTCTTAAAAACCTTTTTGCCGGTTTCAATTTGACGACAGCAAATTCCACATCCGGCGCCACACCGTAAAACCCTCTTTCCGGCACTTCATTTCCCCCGGCTATACCGGCCAACATTGTCCCGTGCCCGTTTTCGTCGGTACTGGGCACCACCGATAAGGGATCGTCGCTTTGCAAAGCCTCGTTTATCTGCTCCCTGGTAAACTCGGTACCGTATAACATACCTGAAGGCGGATTGCCGCTTGATATCGTTTGATCCCAGATAGATACAATTCGGGTCGTATTATCCGCATAACGGAAAATAGGATTGGTATATTCTATTCCCGTATCGATTATGCCAATCAAAACCCCCTGGCCTCTTAAGTTAAATACCGGAATATTTCTCAACCTGAAGACTCCGGAAGATTCCAGACTTGATTCACTTATAATACCGAAACAGGTCGGTAGTGAGCCGTAACCGAATCTGTAAACAATATCCTGAGTTATGAAATTTACAGGTACATGAACAAACGCATACTGATCATTAATAATCTGAACGGTTCTGTCAGGAAATTCTTCAAAAATCGCAACATCCCCGTTATATTCTATAATCAGATCCGCATAATCTTCACTGACTATTCTTTCCCTGTCGCCTATAATCATAGCGGACACCTCATTTAACATCTATAATATATATATCGTTGAAACCGCAAAGTATGTACCCGTATCTCATAAAAAACCTTTTTATAAATATTATATTAATTGAAAAGGGCCGTTTATGTATTAAAATGCAAACAGTTTAATGGCGGCAGGCCATTAACTGTATGATTTGGGCGGAAATAGGCTTTATTTAATTAAATAAGGCATACAGATATAACCGTAATCACCGTCAAAAGTAAAGCTGCCGTGGTTTGCATTGTCATGTCAAACATTCTGTGTTTGTTCATGACAGTCAAATCACGGCAGATGTATTTTAGCGGCGGATGAAGTATGTCCGTATGCCCCGTATCAAATTAAAGCCGAGATTACAAGGCGGTCGTTCTACCTTGATGCCTTGCGTCAATGCCTGTACGTCTGTGTATGTCTGTAACGGGTCTTTGGCAGCAATCAGGCATTAAACATTACTCTTTCGTCGTTAAATGCCTTTATAATAAACGAAATTATGACAAGCGACGCTGCCGCCAGTGTTCCTACGGTTACACCGAACTGTATCCCTGTAAGTTCGCCTATCAGAAGTTTCTGCATGGATACTGTTGCGTTATATACCGGGATGGCAAAATACTGCAGTCCCTTATCCGTACCTCCGGAAAACATTGTCATAACGCTTCCCAGCATTACCAAAATATACAAAGGCGTTACATAAGTGTTTGCTTCTTTTTGAGTCCGTGCATAAACGGCAACAAGAGATATTATGGATACGTAAAAATAAACCAAAACAATAAGTATTACCAGCAGTTGGATTATCTCAAGAGGAGTAAATTTAATATTTGACATTTCGCCCATGGCGCCACCGGTCAGATTCTGCAGACCTATGGCAACGGATACCGCATATATGATAGCCGACAGGCCCGTTAAGATTCCCAGTGAAGTCAGCTTACCGAATACGATCTCACTTCGTTTTATAGGAGAAAGAAGCATGCTGGCGAGAGTTCCTCTTTCCTTCTCGCCGGTTATGGTGTCGGTTCCGAGACCCATAGCCCCCGAAAATAGCATTATGTTAATCAGAAAAGGCAAAAGCATTGACATATATTTGCCGCTGGCTCTGTCTTCATCGACAATAACGGAATCATCGGGATTCCGGTCAATATAAAACACCTGGATCTGCTCTATATTGCCCAGTCTTTCCGTCAGCAGTGCCTGCTGATAGGTATTCAGAACGCTGCTTATAAACTCATTCCTTGCGGCGGAAGAATAATCTTCGGAAGGATTGTAATATGTTTTAACTTCCGGAATAGGATCACCGGCCTCTTTGTAGTTATCAATCGTCTCTCTGAATCCTTCGTCAAAAACAACCAAAAGATCGATATCACCGCTTAATATCCCGTCATGAATGGTATCCGTCTTATCATCCGAACCCAAATATGTAATATTGGCTTTATAATCCACATAATCCATTATATCTTTTAAATCATCCGGTGCATTCTGGATATAAACCGTTGGAATGTGTTCTTCTATGTCTTTTTCCAGATTCAATATCAGCTTTCCCATTATGCTGTACATAACCATAATCATAACACCGGGGAGGATAAACAGGCTTATAATCATTTTCCTGTCCGTAAATACCCTGGTCAGCTCTTTTTTAATAATATTTTTTGTCCCTACCATAATTATTCCCCTTCCTTGTTATGTATCTTATATAGCTCAAAAAACGCATCCTCAAGATCACGGGTATTGGTGCTGTCCAGGATTTCATTCAGGGTGCCTTCCAAAACCAAATGCCCTTTTATAATAATCCCAATCCTGTCGCATAATTTCTCAGCTTCGGTCATTATATGGGTGGATATAATTACCGTCTTTCCTTTTTCCCTCATGATCTTCAAATAATCCGTGACGCTTCTTGCGGTTACTATGTCAAGACCTGTCGTCGGCTCGTCAAATATAATTACTTCCGGGTCATGAACAAGGCTTACCGCTATGGATGCTTTCTGTTTCATACCGGATGAAAGCTCGGCAATTTTCTTATCCTCAAAATCATTAATTCCGAAATAGGTAAACAATTCATTTCTTCTCTCATCGATGTTTTTATCGTCAAGCCCGTGAAGTTTCCCGAAGAAATTAAACATATATTTGGGCGAAAACTGTGGATCGAGTTTTATCTCATTGGTCAGAAAACCTATTCTTTTTCTGACCTGTTCGGATTCTTTTACCGTATCATATCCGCATACCTCTATATCTCCCATAGTAGGTTTAAGCAGGGTCGCGATACAGCGAAGAGTCGTTGTCTTACCGGCACCGTTCGGGCCCAGAAGGCCGTAAATCTCTCCGGGTTTTGCCGTAAGGCTGAGATTATCGACCGCCTTCATAATTTTTTCCCTGGTCTTATGTTCCATCATCTGCTTCTTGTTCAGCTTGTAAATTTTAGTTAGTTCATTGATTTGAATCATATCATCCCACCTAACTTTTTGTGTTATATTATACATGGTACAGTTACCAGTATATAGCAATATCTGAGTAAGCACAATATTATTTTACTTATAATTCTAATTTAAAGCATTAATATTTAATTAAAATTGCATTAGAACTGTACCCGCCCTGCATCCCATATTATCGTATACGGGCCGTCATTAACCAAAGCCGGAGTTGGCCTAATCAGCGGAAAATATGACATGAGTTGTTTTACCGAAACTGTTTTTATGGAAAATACAATTATGATTCTATGTAAAAAAACTTGGAAATATACGCCGAATCGGTGTCGAAGGAATTAGTGACAGATTATTTTACGATTATATCGAAACGCAGAAAATATTGAAAAAGGCGATGCCCGTAAAACAATCCGGCTAAAAAGAATTGCCGGATTTTATTCAGATATCCCGGAATCAAAATCTGTAAATGCAGATCTTCCATGGCAGTTAACATGTCCATTTATTGAACCCCGCATACCTTAAGCAGCTGCATGAAATTACTTAAGTTGTATGTAGCCTTTGAATAACCATAGGCATCGCCGAGCGCTGCGCTATCCATTCCAGCCGCCGCAGCTGCATCAATCCCCGACCTGGCATCCTCTACAACTAAACATCCGGAAGCTTCGATGTTCAGATACCGGGCTGCCGTTTGGAAAACATCCGGATAGGGCTTGGACCGCGTAATATTATTGCCGTCCGAGACTGCATCAAAATAGTCTCCAAGGCCGATTTGTTCCAAAATAAATCTGGTATTCTTACTGGAAGATCCGATGGCCAATTTTAATCCATTCATTTTGAGGCTGTCCAGTGTATCCTTAACCTCCTGACTTAGATCTTTCGGTGACATCTGCCTTAAAAAATCGCGATAAAGCGAATTCTTTTCCTCCGCAAGCCTAACCTTTTCTTCCTCGGACAACGGCTCTCCCTGCCACCTTTCCAGAATAATTTCCAGGCTCTCCATACGGCTTACACCCCGTAGGCGGTTATTTATCTGTTCATCAAAATATACACCTATTTTATCGGCCAATTTTTTCCATGCCATGTAATGATAGCGATCGGTATGACAGATGACGCCGTCAAGATCAAATATAACCGCTTTATATTTCATTACTTGATATCCTCCTTACAAAGCTTCTTAATAATTACGTCATTGTAACAAATATTACAGGATTAATATTTATTATATTACCTGTTCTGTATCAGGTCCTCGTCCAATATGACTGTAAACGGCCCGTCATTAACCAGGGATACTTTCATGGATGCGCCGAATCTTCCGCTTTCTGCCCGGCCCAGTATTCCTTTTATCTGTTCAATAAAGTATTCATAAATATCCTTTGCCGTTTCGGGATCTGCGGCTTTTAAGAAATCAGGCCTGTTACCCTTTCTGCAGTCAGCGTAAAGAGTAAACTGGGATACTATAAGTATTTCTCCGCCCACATCCTTTAATGAGAGATTTGTTTTCCCGTTTTCGTCGGCAAATATTCTTAATTTCAATATCTTGTCAATATAACGGTCGGCTGTTTGCCTGGTATCATTCTGACCGACTCCCAGAAAAATCAAAAACCCCTTTCCTATGCTGCCAACGCACTTGCCGTCAACTTCCACTTTTGCTTCAAGGACCCGCTGTATTACAATTCTCATAATTATACCCTTCCTTTATAAAATATTTTAAGTAAAAATATAACCGCTAATAATCACGGATGCAACTCCATATTTCTATCAGCCGTTCCAGTGAATAGGATGCATTGGCAGGGCTTGTGGACGGAAGCCTTATAATTTCCCTTCCGGTCTTTTCATAAATATATTTTTTATAAAGAGCATATGCCACACTGCCGTTGGCATATATTTTCTGTATATCTGCTTTCCCAAGGATTAATGAAATATCGTTCGGAATGACATTTTTTATTGAATTGTCAGAAGAGCCCTCTATCTCACAGCTTTGTATGACATCCCACAGGGCTATTTTATTTCTTAAAAGCAATTCCTTTTTTTCAACAATGGTCTTAGGTACTTCTTCATTAAATACGGCGCTTATCACCTTCCAGAAACGGTTCTGGGGATGATGATAAAAGAACTTCCCCTCTCTGGATTTGACAGAAGGGAAAGTTCCCAGGATTAATATTTTTGATTCGCTGTTATATACCGGCGATACGGGATGTTCCAAACGTTCGCTCAAGGCCTTATCCTCCGTTTACGATATATCATTTTGTTATTTGAATTTATGGCATTATGTACTAATTAGCGTCCTGTTCATCAATCTGATATAAATATGATACTTTTTTCCCGGTCTTAATGGCATATTCAATCTCCGATTTTGTGCTTTCACCGATGTAGCCACCCACATTTATAACAAAAATTTCATCCGCCATGTCTATTTTTCGTTTATGCATATCGTCAAGCATTTCTTTGACACCGTCCGCCCAAACTTCATCGTCGCCTGAATGCCCGAACAGTCCTACAGAAATAACTATATAACCTTTTAAGGTTAGTTCTTTCTGCACTCTTAAAAATTCTTCTTTAAACCGGGTGCTTCCGCACAGAGTTATTACTTTATATTTCCCTACCATAACGTTCCTTTCAGCCCAAATTACATTATTGTTTGGCTTGTTTTCTTATTTGCATAACAAACTAATAAACTTATTTTATTATGTTTATTATGGCTGCCACACAGGCAGCCATAATCCTGCTTCATTTTGCATTTATGCCGCACTTACTTGGCTTGTATCATTTATCCCATATCGCCTTTCGGTGTAACCTTTTTTGTCTTTCATGAATTTAAGCTTTACATTTTATCCTTCCAGAATTTCATTTAAGAAGGATGTTCCGGCTACTTCCTTTTGCACATTAAAATATTCCAAAATTGTGGCGGCAATATCTGCATAAGTTTCTCTCGTTCCCAGATTGTTATTTTTTCTGATTTTTTTACCGTAAGCAATCATGGGAACATATTCCCTTGAATGGTCCGTGGAAGGCGTCAAAGGATCACAGCCGTGGTCCGCCGTAATTATCATGATATCGTCATCCCTTAATCCTCCGATAATCTGCGGAAGTTTGCTGTCAAAGTAGCTTAACGCCTTTGCATAGCCGTCCACATCGTTGCGATGGCCGTATACCATATCAAAATCCACCAGATTTATAAAGCAAAGGCCTTCAAAATCCCTGCCGGTTCTCTCGATGATTCTTTCTATACCGTCGGCGTTGTCTTTTGTTCTTACGGTATCGGTAATACCCCGTCCGGCAAAAATGTCGTATATTTTGCCTACTCCGAGAACATCAAAACCCGCATCAACCAATTGGTCAAGCATAGTTCTTGGAGGTGCAAGGGAATAGTCATGACGGTTGGATGTTCTTGTAAAATTCGGATATTCACCAACAAACGGCCTTGCTATTACACGGCCCACGGCATGTTCACCCTGAAGAATTTCCCTGGCTATTTCGCAATAACGGTACAGTTCCTTAACAGGAATAATTTCTTCATGGGCCGCAATTTGAAATACACTGTCGGCAGAAGTATACACGATTAAAGCTCCGGTTTCCATATGCTCTTTACCGTAATCCCTGATTACTTCGGTACCGGAATAGGGAAGATTGCATATAACCTTTCTGCCTGTCCTTCTTTCAAATTCCTTAATGATTTCATCGGGAAAACCGTTCGGATAAGTAGGAAACGGCTTGCTTGATATCACTCCCGCAATCTCCCAGTGGCCTGTTGTTGTATCTTTTCCTTTTGATTTTTCTGCCATTCTTGCTATGCTGCCTTCAAAATTGCCTACAAGTTCGGAAGCGTCAAACTTCTCCCTTGTGCCGTCAATATTTAACAATCCCAGTCTTTTCAGATTGGGTATATTGAAAAACTTGCTTTTGGACAGCGAATAAATAGTATGGCTGCCCTCGTCATTATATTCTTTTGCATCCGGAAGTTCTCCGGCGCCCACACTGTCCAATACAATCAAAAAAACTCTTTTCACATCAATTCCTCCTATAATTTTTTCTGAAAATAAACCTCCTGCAAAATTTACCGGCGCGATATTAAAACATCATGCCAAATGAAACTTATGAATTCTTAAAATTTGCTTAATGTAATTTTCTGTATATTGTGTACATACAAATATTATGATATACTTAGATAACTGAAAAAACAATCTGTCAAATCAGACGAATTTACTTTGCCTGCAACATAAAGATAGAGGTGTGTCATAGTGAAACTGGCGAATAAAAACGAACTGAAGCAATTCATAAACAGGTACCGGCACGGTATTATCCTGGTTTACTTTTTCTTCTACATGATTTGGTTTACTTATCTTGAACGGACGGTTACAAAATTTACACCGGTCTATTCAAAACTGGACAAGTACATACCTTTTATGGAGATATTTGTGATACCCTACCTTTTGTGGTTCGGTTATATATTTGCAACAGTGGCATATTTCTTCTTTACTTCCAAAAAGGATTATTATAAATGCTGTGCTTATCTCTTTATAGGTATGACCATTTGCCTTACTATTTATACGATTTGGCCAAACGGCCATTATTTAAGGGTGAATTTGAATACTCTGGGACGAGATAATATATTTATAAAAATAGTCCGGTTTCTGTATACGGTTGATACTTCGACCAATGTATGCCCCAGTATTCATGTATATAATTCCATCGGGGCAATGATTGCCATAAGAAAGAGCGAACGTTTACGCAATATCAAATGGCTGCAAATATCCGCTTTTATTTTGACCGTCCTTATTTGCATGTCCACCGTATTTTTAAAACAGCATTCGGTAATGGATGTTTTAAGTGCCACCGTATTAAGCTTGATAATGTATATCATTGTTTATGTTCCTGCCTGGAACATTAAGTCAAAAGAAGCCGACCGGCAGTTATCCAAGATCTAATGTCAATATAATATAAGGATTGACATACAAAACGAATTGTGTTAGGGATATATATCTTTTAATTTAATCTTGCCCCAAAAATTATTTTTATATTACGGTTATGAACGAATTGCCGAATATCCGCGCACTTATAATACCATGTACGCAGGCTTCGGCAATTCTTTTTATTTGCATATATTTAAGCTGAATTTTTTTGCAAGCCCTCTTATGTCATCCGGAAATACCGCATGTAGGCTTCATAGTACGTTTCATTATCATAGTCCTGCAATCCGGATAAACCTCTGTGAAAACTTTGCCGGTTTTAATTAAATCCGTAAATCTTTCTCGCAATCGAATATCCCACTTCGACAACCCTTTGCCCGAATTTTCCGGGCAGATTCATTGAGCGTCCAAGAATTTGGGATTTGATTTGCTTATAAAGCCATCTGTCGTAATTCCTCAAATATTCCCAGATGGCTTCTTTCTTGGCCAGACTTTCATTACTGCCCTCTTTTATTAAAAATACCGAGCAGATTGCCATCATCATGGCCAAATATTTAATCATATAATTCCTGAGCTTTTTACTTTTTATCTGTGCAAGATTGTGAGACTCTATCATTATTTTTGTTACTTTAAGCTGCTGATCTATCCTTTTTATCATCACGCTTTCATTTACGGACTGATCCTCCCGGCCTATAAAATAGCGGTACAGATTAACATCCAGATAGTACATGGTCTTTACATAAGGAAGGGGCTGGTATACGAATATATTATCCACATAAAAAGTATGTTTCGGCAGCTTTAATCCACAATCCTTAAGTAATTTCGTCCGGTATATTGTGGAATGCATAAGGATGTTTTGACTTTGCCTGAAATGCATTATATCATCCCAGGTAAATATCTGCCTTTTCGGCAATGCCCAGTTGTAACTGATTACTTTTTTCCTCTTTGCCCCGACTTTTTCATATACATAATTTGTCAGGAACAAATCCGGACTGTTGCCGTCCGCAACCAGTTCCGTTAATTTTTCTATAACCTGCTTTAATGCTTCTTCGTTCACCCAATCGTCACTGTCAAGTACCTTGAAATACAGTCCTGTAGCATTGGCCAAACCGGTGTTTACGGCTTCCCCATGCCCTCCGTTTTCCTGGCTGATAACCCGGACAATATTCGGATATTTCTCCTGGTATTCCAAAGCAATTTTTTCCGTGTCGTCTGTGGAACCGTCGTTCACAATAATAATTTCCATACAATCCCCGCCGGACAACAGGGAATCAATGGCACGTCTCATGTAAGCTGCCGAATTATAGCAGGGGACCGCCGCTGTCAGTAATTTCATCCTTTATATATCCTCCTCATACCAAGTTTTCGGGATTTAGGCACTCCAGTTCCTTAACGACAAATCTTCCGTCTTTCCGGATTAAAACATCGTCAAAATAAATTTCTCCCCCTCCGAATTCCGGTGTCTGTATGCATACAAGATCCCAGTGGATTGCGGAATGATTTCCGTTGGGAGCCGAATCCTCATAGCAGTTGCCCGGTGTGAAATGGAACGAACCCATTATTTTTTCGTCAAACAAAGTATCTTTCATCGGTTTAAGAATATACGGATTTACTCCCAATGAGAATTCACCTATATACCTGGCACCTTCATCGGTATCCAAAACCTTGTTAATTCTTTCCGTATCGTTGGCGGTCGCTTCCACAATCTTTCCGTTTTCAAAACGGAAGCTGATGTTTTCATAAGTAAATCCCTGGAATACCGCAGGAGTGTTATATGTCAAGATTCCGTTGACACTTTCCCTTACCGGAGCCGTATACACTTCTCCGTCGGGAATATTGCATTCTCCGGCACAAGGGACCGCGGGTATGCCTTTTATGGAGAAGGTCAAATCTGTACCGGGGCCTACAATACGTACCTTATCCGTACGGTTCATATAATCTTCCAGATTTTTCATGGCTCTGGCCATTTTGCCGTAATCAAGATTGCAAACTCTGAAATAGAAATCTTCAAAGGCTTCCTGGCTCATATTTGCAAGCTGGGCCATGGAGGCATTGGGATAACGCAAAACCACCCATCTGGTTTTCCTTACACGGACATTATGATGTACCGGTGTCTGATAATAGGTTTCATACATTTGCATTTTTTCCGGAGGTACATCCGCATTCTCGGCAATATTCTCCGAGCCTCTTATACCTACGTAGCATGCCATCTGTTCCATTTCGGCCGCGTCACGCTTAGCCATTAAGGATAACTGTTCTTCCGTGCAGTTCAGCAAAACCTCCCTTAAAACTCTGGGGCTGGTATAATGAACAAAAGGAAAGCCTCCCGCTTTATATACTTCTTTTACAAGCTGTCTGGCCAAATCTTCTGTGGATTGCCCGATATAATCAATATAGACTTTGTCTCCTTCTTTGACAGCCATTGAATAATTTACCAAATTGCTTGCCAATGTTTTAATTCTCTCATCCATATATGTCGTCTCCTTTTTTCTTATTATTTATTTTAATACGACAGGTTATTCCAGATAGGAAATAAATATATTACCTGCCGTTTCAAATAATTCGCTGCCTGTTTGCAGACTTATTATAACTGCTTTTCCCTGTCTTGGATCGATAACATAAATATTATAAGAATCATATCCGTAAATCAATACCGCATCATTGTATCCTGTCATGGCTATTACAGGCCGTCCTTTGGATACATAGTATAATACCTGATCCAGGTTCGCGCCCGACAAACGGACCGGAACTTTATCGGTATACCGGGCAATAATCTCATAAGCCGACATATTTGATGTGTCGAAACTTTTATTATCGATATTTTTTCCGGTATATCTGGCTAAAAGTTTTATACAGCTCTCCACACTGTTTGTGCTGCGGGATATGCTCATATTCTCAAATTGGGCAAGAACACTCTTATTGGCTTTTACACCCCGCTCCCAGACAATATGGTTTAAACTTGAAATGACAACTCCTGCTCCTTCATCCGCCTTTATTATGGCATCGGAAGCTTCACTGTATTCGTTATCCAGTTCTCCCATAATAAAAGTATAAAATTTTAGCTGCTCCGGTTTTTTCTCTTTATCGCTGTCCATATCTTTAATGTCTTTGGTTATTCTTAATGTCGGATCTTCAGAAATTACAGTGTTGACCGTAGTAATAATTTCCGGAAGCTTATCCATAGCTGTACCCGAAGGAAGTTGCATATAAAACTCCGTCAATGCCGTTTCACTGAACTTAGATACCACCTGAAGGAAGGATGTATTCTCAACATTTTGGCTCATGATGTAATCGTCGGTTGTGTCTTTAAATATTTTTTGCCCGTCTGCAAACTCCTTTTTTGCCCTGTATAACTTAATTATATTGTCCCGGACTTCCACACCGGTAATATAATAACCGTCTTTCTGATAAGATTTCAGAACTTCCTTTTGAGTGGTACATATTTCAATCCTGCTCAACGGAATAATAACCGTGCCGTCAACCGTCGTGGTTATTTCTTCTTCAGAGGCAAAACCGTATATTATATTAGAATCTATCTTATCCAACAAAATAATTTTATATCCCTCGCGGGTATCGATTGTCTTTATATTCCCCGTCTCAATATCCATAATTTTAATATTGCTTGCATTTCCGGCGTCTGATCCTTCCTGCCAGACAACATAACCTTCTTTATAAAAAGGCAATACATTATCCTTTTCTACATTGTCGGCCAATACCGTCAGTTGTCTGGTTATCAAATTATATGCATATATACTGCCGTATATATGGAAATAAAAAATATCAAAGGAATTCTTATAGGCAAAACCTCCCATATTTTCTTTCAGTTTCTGAAAAGGTTCATCAACAGGAATATATACCTTTTCCTCGATGCGCTGTTCCGCCCTGATATATTCATACAAAACTATGGCCACTCTTCCTTCGTATTGACCGCGGTTCATATAACCGTAAACCATAAAATCAATATTACCTTCTGGATCCATATTTAAAATGCGAATATCATGCTGATCATAAATATCCCTGATATAATCCGTGTTCTCCTGGCGGAACGAAAAAACCCGGACAATCTGGTTGTCTTCCAGATTATAAAGCCACAACTCCCTGTTTCTTACAAAAGCAACATTCTTCTTGTCGTCACTTACCACATAAGGAACATCGGTATCGGAAGTAATACCTAATTTCAATTGCTTTTTTTGCACATTGGCAAGGCTGACATCAAACAGGGATTCCATACGCCGCTCGTAATTTAATAAATACATCCGGCTCGGTGAATACCTCACCCTGTAATATTCCTTTACCCTATAAAATTCAGGATTTCCCGAAACATTCGATTTAATAACATAATCCAGGACAAAAGATGAAATATCGGCATAACTTTCCGAAACTGTCGGGATTACTTCTGTTATAAACTCAGGCTGTAAATTTCCCCAGGTAATCAAGTCGAAACTGGAATGTATGTTTACGCTTGCCAGAGACGTATTGTCTTTCTTTCTGTCAGGCTCAAGATATTTTGCATAATCTTCCGCCTTCTTTTTATCCTTTATGGCTTCATGAAATTCCATCACAAAATTTACTTTTTGAGCAAGGTTGTCGCTTTCATATTTTTTTATCCTGCTATAATAATATATTTTTTTGCTTTCGCTGGTAACTAAAGTTATTTTTACCGCATATTCCCTTTCATTCAGAATATCATTACCCAATCTGATTTTAGCCGTCTTAACGTCATTTTCTTCGTCAAAAACGCTTACAGACCCTTTTTCAACCAGTTCATTTCCGATGAATTCTCTTACTTCAAAGTTAAGCTTCTTTATTTCATAATCCTTTTCATCTATTAAAACTTCAAATGTCCCCTCCTGTCCCACAGGAGTAAGCGCCTCTCTTACGGCATTGGCGTTAAGACTGCTGCTGTAACCGTGAAGCCGGTTAATATTTACCCCTTCCGTTCTTATCGTAATCAATGGGAAAGTGGCCTCTTCCATAACCGTAGTATTATCGATATCAAATACCACTTCCTTAATATCTTTGCTGAAGTAATAAAGAGAAGCGATAAATATCCCTATTAAAATAATGATACGATAAATATGCTTTAACAATCGGAATTTCCTTTCCCATAAATTTTTGTAATTCAATCAATTTCATCAATATTGCAAACATGGGCCAATTGTCGGGTTAATTTATACCGTTTTGACCACACATCATCATATGTATTTTACCTGCATCTCAAGCAATAATAAATACCATAATTTTCATAACTGATTTACTTGTAGAGTATATTATAACACAATAAATTTTTATTTAATAGATTCCTTGTTAAACAGTTTTCTTAAATTTTATCCAAATTATTTACAAATTTCACATTCAATCCCGGTTCGCATATATTAGTAATAAAAAGTTTAGGAGCACATAAATGCTTAATTCTTCTCATATATCGAAGTCAGAAGGCGACATAAAGACAAACGCTCAGACAAAAGATGATAAAATTTCTGCTGATAAAACGAATCAGCCCAATACCGCCACCACCATAAATAGCACCTCTGCCGGTTCCGGCATGCCTTCGGATGGCACTACCCCCCGTACCGGTGCACCTTCGGACGGTACAACTCCCCGTACAGGCATGCCCATAAACGGTACAATGCCCAGAACCGGTGCCCCCGACTCTACTGTTCCACGCACAGGCATGCCCATAAACGGCACCATGCCCAGAACCGGCACCCCCGACTCTGCCGCTCCTCGTACCGGTATGCCCTTGAACGGTACAATGCCCAGAACCGGTTCCCCCGACTCTGCCGCTCCAAGAACAAGTATACCTATGGATCGTACCTCCCCACATACAGGTACGCCTTTGGATCGTACTACCCCCCGTACAGGCATGCCCATAAACGGCACCATGCCAAGAAACGGTTCCCCCGACTCTACTGTTCCACGCACAGGCATGCCCATAAACGGTACAATGCCAAGAACCGGCACCCCCGACTCTGCCGCTCCTCGTACCGGTATGCCCATAAACGGTACCATGCCCAGAACCGGTACCCCCGACTCTGCAACTCCAAGAACAAGTATACCTATGGATCGTACTACCCCCCGTACAGGCATGCCCTTGAACGGCACTATGCCGAGAACCGGTACTCCCGATTCTGCCACTCCTCGCAACGGTATGCCCATGGATCGTACCTCTCCACGTACAGGTACACCTTTGGATCGTACCACCCCCCGCACAGGCATGCCCTTGAACGGTACCATGCCACAAAACGGAATGCCTATGAACGGAACATCTCCTCGTACTTTTATGCCTCAAAATAACAACATTATGGCACCCCCCAATGTAATGCAGGAAAATATTCCGTATAGCCAGATAAATTATATACCCATGCCCAAAGTCACTCCTTATAATACCCCTATGGGAATACCTCTGTACCCTCTCTACGGTTACGACAGTTGTGAAGAATTAGATAAGGATATGAATTACCTGAAACAGCTTTATCCCAATACCGCCAGGCGAATACAGAAAGAAGTCGATAACGAATGCGATAAACTGGAGTACGACGGAAGCGTAATGTTTGACGAATATCCGGATAAAGTAGCTTTAGATAAAATAATTGACCGTGTGTATGAAAAAGTAAAAGATCTGGATGATACTGCCGAGCTTGAGATCAACAGTTTTTCTTATCAGCCCAGAAGGCGTCAGAATCTGCTCAGGGATTTTGTTACCATAATACTTCTGAATGAAATATTTAACAGAAGACGTCGCTACCGTAGCAGAAGACGCTGGTTTTAAACATTAAAAATGCTGTTACAAAATGTATTTTCAAGGGATATAATCCCCTGAATACCGTTTGTAACAGCCGTTTTTTTACCAATCCTGATTGATTATCGGTGTAGCCAGATATATCTTTGTCTTTTCGGTTTGATTATCATATGTCATGGCTATCTGTATATTAATTTTACATCCGGCAGTCTCGATATATTCATCTATCAGCCCCGTATATGCATATACGGTATAAACAGTGTCATCCTGCCAGTAATCATATGCGATTTCTCCCTGAAGTTCTTCCACCAGCCTGCGGGCCATATCTTCCTTGTCCTCTTTTGACATAAAATCCGATATATAGCCCTCATACTGCATTGTAACCTGCTTTTGCTTTATTCCCAGTTCTTCAAAGGCATTATCAAGGAGTTTCCGATACTTTTCCAGACTTTGTATAGAGTCTTTTATCTTTAGTCTGACAATAACATAATTTTTGAGTTTTACCGATTCATCGGTATCCTGTTCCAGACTGACTACTTTTAAAGAAGTTATCGCTTTTTTTGCCTGTTTATTATAAGCATATTCCGTCCTGTTACCGTTTTTGCTGATTTCGATTTCCTTATCCATTCTAAGTCCGATTGCATCGGCAATATATCTTATGATATCCTTTTTGTCGGCCTCACTTAAGAAATCATTGTGATGCTGTGTAACGATTTCCAAACTGCATTCTATATCTTCGGTACTTGTCTTAACAAATGCCTCTGCAATTTGAAAATTCTTAAAAAAGGCTCTGTTAACCAAAACCTGGGTTATCACCGAAAGCCATAAGACAGCTGCCATATATAACGTGACTTTAGTTCGTTTTAAAGAAAAAATACGTTGCAGAGTTAACGTAAAACGATTTAAAAATTCCAAAAAATCACCTCCGCTTTCGGGTTTTATAAGCTAACTGTCAGTATTCCCAAAAACGGAGGCAAATATACCTTATCTTTCACTGATACGGCAAAACACTTTTTGATGCCAAATATCGGTATACTATTTTGATTTATATGTTCAAACGCCTTTATTCTTCCTCAAGCATTTTAATTCTTCTGATATGCCTTTCGTCACCAGAAAATTCGGTGTTCAAAAAAGTATCTACTATTTTAACTGCAAGTCCGGGGCCGATAACTCTTGCGCCCAATGCGAGAACATTGGCATCATTATGTAATCTTGTCGCTTCAGCACTGAAACAATCATGGCAAAGAGCGGCTCGGATTCCTTTCATCTTGTTGGCGGCTATCGATATTCCTATTCCAGTTCCACAAATCAAAATCCCTTTGTCACATTCCTTGTTTTGTATAGCTCTGCAGACTGCTTTTGCATAAACCGGATAATCACTGGTATTCACTTTTCCGCATCCGAAATCTTTATATTCAATTCCTTTTTGCTCAAGATATTTGATTATTTCCATCTTTAATTCATAACCGGTATGGTCGTTCCCTATTGCTATCATTTTGTATCCTCCTTATCATTGTTTTCCTTTATTTTATAAACAGTCTTTTTTACCAGCCTGGCCAATTCCTTATAGCATTCCTCATAATCCACCAGAGTACCGCCGTAAGGATCCAAAACATCCCCCGTCTCACCGGCGTACTCCTTAATAGTATATACATTTACTGCACCGGGATAATTCTGCATAATTTTTCTTTTCTGATCCTGCGTCATGGCAAGAACCAGAGTGTTCTCATCGATTTCCGATTCTTTAAGGCCTTTCGCCCTGTGATTGGGAAGTTCCAAATCATACTTTTTCAATATTACTTCGGCTTTAGGATTTATCGGTTCACCGAATAAAACTACAAGCCCTCTTGATAATACTTTAATGTCACCCTCACGTTCCAGGCTCCTGAAGATAGCTTCTGCCATTGGGCTTCTGCATGTATTTCCGGTACAGACAAAAATAACTTTTTTACATTTAAACATCTGTTACCTCCTTAAAGTCTAATCAACTTTGACAACCCTGTATCCCGCCGCTTTAAGCAAACGGTTCATAATAGCCTGTCCCAAACCGTTGTCTGCAAAACTTTCGGAGAAAATATATTCCGTATGGAGGGCATCGAATTTTCTGAGTACAGCATATAAGCCCGCCGCAATAGTATCTTCCTCTCTCCTTGAGCCGATTACTTCCACGGTTCCGTAAAGATACATATCCTTGGTCTCTTCCGTCGCTATTATACCTACGGTCTTTCCTTCCTCAATATATCCTTTCGCTTTCTGATTGATTGTATCGGCCACATTTTTTATACTGCCCTCATATATGGTAAGGCAGCCTTCCGGCGCATAGTGCCGGTATTTCATTCCCGGAGCTTTTGGTTTTATATTTTCATCCATGCTCATTTTCAGGATTGATTTGTCATATTCGACTTTGCCAATCACATTTTCCAGCATGGATTTCGTAATGCAACCGGGTCTTAAAATCATAGGTGTTTCCACCGTCAAATCCACTATTGTCGATTCAAGGCCGAGGGTAGCTTTTCCGCCGTCGATAATCATATCAATCTTACCGTACAAATCATCAACCACATGTTTCGCCAGAGTGGGACTGGGTTTCCCCGATGTATTTGCACTGGGAGCGGCAATAAAACCGCATGAACGTACTATCATGTCCCTAGCAGTTTTATTTGCCGGAAGTCTTATCGCAACAGTATCAAGGCCTCCTGTCGTATTATAAGGGACTATTTCCTTTTTATTAAGAATCATGGTCAGAGGCCCAGGCCAGAATACTTCCGCCAGCCTATATGCCTTATCAGGTATATCTTTCGCTATGATTTCAATATTTTTCGGATCGGCTATATGAACAATCAGCGGATTGTCGGAGGGTCTGCCTTTGGCTTCATAAATTTTTCTGGCAGCTTCGGGATTTAAGGCGTCCGCTCCCAATCCATATACTGTTTCGGTAGGAAACGCAACCAGGCCTCCGTTTTTTAAAATTTCGGAAGCTTTATTAAGATCATCCTCTTTTAATATACCGTTGTTTGCTTGTACTACTATTGTTTTCATCAGTATTATTTGCTCCTTCAAAAGGAATTATTTAAGTTACTTTTGTAACTGTATCCGTATATCGAGGATTATATCACTTTTTAAAATATTAATCTATAGTTTATCGATATCCGGTTTCATAGAAAGTATAATGAATTTTAATTCGGCGTATCTATCGAATCTAAATATTTTAATATGCCTGAACTTATAGCCCGGGCCATTTTCTCCTGATATTCAGGATCAATTAACAAATCCGCTTCTTTCCTGTTGGAAAGATAACCGCATTCGACTATAACCAAAGGACATTTTGTATGTTTTAACATGTAATAGCTCGTATTTGACTTTGCTTTTCTGTGATTACCGTCATTTATGGTTTCCTTGATCTGTTCCTGTAATGTTATTGCAAGCTTCTCTCCCGCTTCAGAATCTGCATGATAAAACACCTGCGCACCTTTTACACTTTCCTGGGTGAAACTGTTCTGGTGGATACTGACCGCAAACAAGCAACCGCTTGAATTAATTATTTCTATTCTTTTGTTCAAATCCGCCCGTTTTTTATTTGAATCACTTTCAGAATATAATCCCACATCTTCCGTCCTCGTCATAATTACATTAACGCCTTTGCCTTCCAGTATGTCTCTTAACCGCAAAGCTATGGCCAAATTTATGTCTTTTTCCAGCGCGCCGTTTACTCCTACTTTGCCCGGATCCCTGCCTCCGTGGCCCGGATCAATGACTATGGTAACATCGTTTTTTCTTTTTTCCGAACCGCTTTCATAAATCAAATTTCTCATGACTTTAACCGATTTATCCGAGGATAAAATCCGGGCAATTATAATTAACAACAATAATAAGACACTGAAATATTTCTTCTTCATATAGCTATCTTCACAGACCCAGCTTTCCATACAGGTTTCCCTATATATTATGAAGAAATTTCGAGTCCTATTCTCACATCCGCTATTTTGGCATATCGGCTTTTGCGGAAGGCAGTTTTATGTCCAAAATGTAATTATGAGGCAGCTTCTTTACGGCCGCCTCATCATGATTTAATTCATATAACGTATTATAACATTCCAGACATCTTCTTTTTCCAGCCCCAGCTTCCATGCGCCCATACCGGCCACATCGGCTTCATAAATGACTTTCATTTTTTCTTCAATGGATTTTTCATTTTCCAGCCACATCTTATAAACAGAGCCGTCTTTTTCAAATTCTCCGTAATAGCTTCCCACTTCTGAATCCCATTCCGGTTCTATGCCGTTATCCGTAAATACTTTCTCCGCCGGTGTCATGGCGAGGCTTTCGCTGGAAACATTTCCTTCTTTGGTCTCCTTCCATAATCTCGAATAAAACGGAACGGCTATTATGGTCTTTTCTTTCGGGACCTCTTTCAGGGTGTCATTAATGGCGGCTTTTACATAATCGATTGAAGCCACGGGACCGATTACATCCGACCCGGCATGATGTTCGTCATAAGCCATTACAATTACGTAATCCGCAATTACTCCCTGTTCTTCTCTGTCATAGTATTTATTATACGGAGCGGGGACAAAATTATCCACCGATAAAACAATACCGTTATTTCTGCATTTAACCGAAAGCTCACGAATAAACTGAATAAAATGTTCTCCCGCTTTCGACGGTATTCTCTCAAAATCTATATTGATGCCGTTGATTTTGTATTGTATCGCCGCTTCAACCAAGGAATTGGACAATTTTTCCCGGCGGGAGGTATGAGACAAAAGCTCATACATATCCACGTCGTTGTTGAAATCATCAACCAGCGCCCATACTTCCAGGCCCAAAGCTTTGGCCTTTTCCACATATTCGTCACTTGCCAGGGACGATATTGTACCCGTAACATCGGAAATGCTGAACCATGTGGGAGATACTACGTCCACACCTTTGGTATGGCTGATCAATTCCTCCAGTTTCAAACCGGCATCCTTGTTAAAAATCTGATGGAACACCAGATTTATTTTCCCATCCCTTTTCAGCGATGTATATTCCGGAGCTTCATAGGTACTCTCAATTGTTTTGTAATAAGATTCCCTGACATGCTTTTCCTTTACATATCCGATAATTCCGTCGGATGTCATAACCTTTACAAAGCCTTTTTTCGGAGCCTCGTCCTTAACGATATACATAAGTTCTTCTCCGGCCGGAAGCTGGACCAATATGGGGCTCTTAATATCAGACTCGCATCTTAACTGGGTGGCTTTGCCAACCTGGGTAAATAAATAATCTCCCCATTTATAATCGACTATAACACGGTTAGGTTCCGAAAAATATTGGTAATTAATATCGGAATATTTTTGCACAAAATCCAGAGCGATATATACTTTATCACCGTATAATTTGATAATAGGGTACTCGGAGGATGCTTCTGTCTTAATCATGCTTTTTGTTATTGTATACTTATTGCTGGCGGCATCAGCCTGAATAATCTCCGTGGGAGTGGTGTAAGTCAGAATATTTTCATTTTTGTCCCAATAAAATCTCCGGTTAAATTCATTGACAACCGTATCATAATCGATATAGACTTTCTGGTTGTCCAAAATACCGTATTTATCGTAGATTTCATCCTGAAGTATGATTAACACTTCATTATCCTTCACCCCGTAATATTCAGTCAAAGGCATAACCTCATTACTGGGAGTCATTTTTTTGACTACGGCTATCCCTATCCCTGCAACCAATATTATAATTGAAACAATTATACCGACAATTGCAACTTTTGTTTTTTTATCCATACTATCCTCCGGAAACTTGTTTCAGATAAAACGATTTTTACAATTTATATCTCCAATTATAACACTTTATTAGACAGCCGTCATTACTAAATTTCGACTTTCGGTCAGCGTTTGCCGAACAGGAATCATAAAAACAGGTGCCTTCTGTATTTTCCTTATGATTTCCCGATAAATTATGCTTTAGCCATATTATCCGTTTCATAATTTACGATGATCGTTAAGGAAATACAGATGACACCCGGTTCTTTTTGTAAAACACCCTGCCAAACATCATTCCGCAAAAAAAACGTCCGGCCACAAAAGGGAGCCAAGATTGGGAATATTTAAATATAAACGCATCGGTTAAGTATAGAGGGCTTTTAGATCCTGCTTTTTTGCATTCGTTAACGGTTATAAGCTCCTTCCGCTGCGGTTTAGATCCGTCACGGCTTAGTTCGTTGCAGCCCCAAAAGCACATTTTACCGTCAGTCAACAACTTACATGTCCGTATTAAGGAGGTGCCTAAACTAATATTTTATTTAATCGGATAAGAAGGTTATATGTGTGATATGTGATATGTTATACTTTTTACGTTGACTTACGCTCAGGGCTGTAATTTTGTCATCCGAACAAACGCAGAAACAATTTGACCGTTTCTTCCGACAATAAAGCGGAATCCTGTTCATAGGGAATTTTAATGAATTTTTTTCCTGTTTCTTTTGACAATCTTATGAGGTCCCTTTTGCCCGCACAGGGGATCATGTAAATCCAGTTTCCGTTTCCCCTGATATCTTCCAGCAATTTAAGAAACTCTACCGCTTTGTACCGGTTCCATACGGCCCGGTCTCCTATTATTATTTTTGTACCGCAACGCATAAATTCTTCTTTCCAGAAGTTAAAGTCCGTTCCAAAGTCCAGAATATAACAGCCGTAATCTTCCGACAATATCCCGGAAATATCATTGGGTGCCACATTTTTGTAATAGGTTACCCGATCAAAGGAAAAAGAATATCCGTCTTCTTTATTCCATTCGTATGATGCCTGAAGCCGCTCAAAATCTCTATGGTCATTGCATTCCAAAAATGCCGTTTTTATTCTTCTTTCCGTTCCGAAATAATTTGAAAGAAGCATACCTGTATACGTCACTCCGGCTCCGCGGTTTATCCCTAACAGGGCGACCGTTCTTTTTTCACAGCTGTAATTATTGCCAATTTTTTTAAAAAGCATCGGTTTCCTTTTCAAGGCGCCACTCCCTCGGCACATAACTTAACAAGTTCACTGTAAAATTCCCGGCCGACCTTGTCTTTAGGCATGGCAAACGGGTCCGGTTCATAGGGAATCCTCAGGCATATCCTGTCGGACATATGTTTCAGTATATATCCGAATTGCTTCCCGTCTACGAAATTGAACAGATATATGATATCTTTATATTCCGATAAAATTTCAATGGCGTCCTCCGAAAAGTCAAGCTCCCAGTCTTTTGCTCCCAGTACGAGAATCTTTACCCGGGATTTCAGGAACTCATCCTTGTTATCCGGAGTAAGCGTGCCGTAATCTTTTACAATTATGTCGTAGCCGGAAAAGTCCCACGGATCCGCCTGTTCATAATCCGTAACAGGTATGCCTTTATATTTCAATTTTTCCCGTTTCCTTTCCGGATCGAAGTATCTGTTTTGAATCCGCCATATACTTCTGCTGGCGTTCTTCTCAACGTACAGGCAGTTGATGTTATTATTGATCAAATAGCTGCATAGGCCAAAGGACATATGGGTTGTACCTATTCTTTTTTGCGCTCCCGCCATACCTATCTCAATCGATGACCCCGTTTTTAATTTGCATTTTTTTCTGTCAGTGATTGCCGATAAATCTTTTTTAAGCCGGGACACGGAAGCATACCTATGGGACGGATTATACCTCAGGCAACGGATAATAATTCTTTTCAGATTTTTATCAACATTTGTCGCAAAATCAATATGCTCCACATTATCCTTGCCAAATTCTAAAATCTTACCGGTAGCCATAAAATATAGTAACATACCTATACTGTATACATCACATCTTTCGTCAACGGGATTATTTCCATACAGTTCCGGTGCCGCGTATCCCACGGTTCCGTAAAATTCGGTACCGGCACCGGCTTCATCCCGGAATATGGCACTGCCGAAATCTATTAGCTTTAATTTCGTTCCGGTAACTATAATATTATCGGGCTTGAGATCCAGATATAAAACCGGTCTTTTTACCGAGTGGAGATAACAGATTAAATCACAGATTTGAAGGGCAAAATTAATAATAATATCTTTGCTGAGATGGTTTCTCTCCGAAACATATTCTCTTAAAGTATATCCTTCAATATATTGTTCAATAATATAGGAACCATCTTCATCTTCTTCAATATCATAAACTATAGGAATACATGAATGTTTTAAATCCTTTAATATTTGTGCTTCCTTAAGCTGTAATTTATATAAGGGATGATGTTTGGGGATGAATTTAATTGCCCGATATGATTTCAGTTTGATATGTTCTGCAAGATAGACTTTTGAAGTGCCTCCAAATCCGAGGAATCTAACGATGCGGTACTTATCGAACAGTAATTCCTTAATTTATCCTCAATTAATCCTCCTTTCCCATCGGCAATCCTTGAGAGGTTCATCAATATTTATTATATCCATAATATGGAATAATGGCAAGCTTTTTTCATTCTGCAACAATACAAACTTTTTATGCATAAATGTACAAGATGACAAAACCATTGTCTAAAATTATTGAAAAATAATATACTTTTATTCATGCAAAATTCACAACTTATTGTATTGACTTTACTTACTTTTTCACTTATACTCTTTTTACACCGATGGTTGGTCATAATTGTATCTATAAGTTAGTTCCTGTTAGTACAGAAAGGGGTGTACTATATGAAGATAGAAAAGATCAACGACAACCAGATCAGATGTACCTTAAACAAGAACGACCTGATAGACAGAGAATTGAAAATCAGCGAACTCGCTTACGGTACCGAAAAAGCAAGAGCTTTATTCCGCGACATGATACAGCAAGCATTCTATGAGTTCGGTTTTGAAGTTGACGATATACCTCTGATGATTGAAGCAATTCCGATATCACCCGATTGTTTGGTATTGGTTATAACAAAGGTTGAAGATCCGGATGAACTGGACACCCGTTTCTCCAAGTTTTCATCCTTCAATACCAACGATTTATCAGATAAATTAGATGATGATTCATTCGGGGACGAGATAATCAGTCCTTTTGAAAATTTCGAAGATTTTGACGAAGAAATCGAAGAACCTTCCAGCGAGACTGAAGCGGGCCCTGAACCCATAGGTATAAGCAAATCGGATGTTTTCATTTCATCCTCCGACTTTACCAAAGTTTACACCTTCGCTTCTCTCAGTGAAGTTATAAAACTTGCAAAAATACTTCGGGGAATGTATAACGGCAGCAATTCGCTATACAAGGATCCTGTTACGTCAACATATTATTTGGTAATAAATATTTCCAAAAGTTCACCCGAAGAACACAATAAAATAAACAACATCATCTGCGAATACGGTAAACCGGAACGTATCAATTATGCTTCCGTTGATTTCTATGAAGAGCATTATGAAGTAATTGTTAAGGATAAAGCATTGCAAATCCTGTCTGACATGTAATATCAGGGACAAAAACAGGATGCCCTCAAAGCTTTTAAATCAGCTTTGAGGGCATCCTGTTATTTTATATCTACATAACGGTAAACATTATTCGGTATCTTGCTGTACGTTTACTATTCCCCGATCACAGCATTGATTCTGTCTATAAGTTCATCGGGGTCAATTCCGTGTACCATTGCGGCCTCTTCCAGGGTTTCAGCCTGCGAAGCGGGGCATCCGAGACAATGCATTCCTATATCAAGTAATACCGGAATAATATTCTGATCCAGAGCTATTGCCTGGCCAATTGTCATGTCTTTGGTTATAGCTGCCATATAATTACCTCCTTCGGTGGTCATATCTACCACATTATAAATCATATTCGGCTCCAATTAAGTAGCCTTGGCAACATTATATTCTATTCAATCTTATACGTCAAGAATATATTTATTCTGTAAGTTTTTTCACTTGCATTCTTTATATACATATATTAAAATTAAATAGACTGTTATAATATAACTAAGGAGGTAAGTCATATGGCATATAAAATCAGTGATGAATGTATCAGCTGCGGTGCCTGCGCGAACGAGTGCCCTACCAGCTCAATTTCCGAAGGTTCCAACCATTATGAAATTAATCCCGATACATGCATAGATTGCGGTGCTTGCTCAGAAGTATGCCCGTCGGGTGCAATTTCTGCATAATATGAATGTGTACATATTAAGGGCAGACGGAAAAAAGTAACGTATCATAATTAAGCCGAAAATCAGTAATATATTGATTTTAACGGAAAGATATTATGATAAGCCCCCTGAAAACAGGTCATATGTTTAATATTATGGCGATGGGGTTTCGAAATTTAGGGATACATATATAAACTCACACAAATATACAGGCTGTGATCCCGTGTCATAACCGGAAAAGCAATTGTCCGCTTATGGCCACGCAATCACAGCCTGTTTACTTGTACCGTTATGTGAAGCCATATCCGGATTATTGATTAATATGCCACAAACCCCAATAATAAAATGTTTAATCAAAAGAATTCATATGTATACCTTATGCTTCTTAAAGAATTTTGATTTCTTTCTTCCTCTTCCTTCCAATACGGCAGCGGTATGTAAACGGCTTCTTTGATATTCTCTTAATGTCGCATCAAATTTTCTGTAACGTTCCTCTTCCCTTTCTTCCAGAAGCCTCATCAGAAAATGCATTTCTTTTATAACATTATCCGTCACGGTCGTACTTATTTCTTCCGACAATTCGGCATTGTTCTCCTTTAAAGCCGATGATATAATCTGATTCATTATGGCTCTGAACTGGCTCATTTTATCTTTGGCTTCCGGTTCGATTTCTTTGTTATGGTTTGCCATAAGGCTTGTCTCATTATCTTTATCCGTACCGGTCATACTGTCATCCGTGCTGTCGCCGGCTGTACTGTCATTTGCATCGTCATTTATATTTTCTTCAATATCAGCTTCATCTTTAATATCGGACTTTATATCATCCACAACATTTTCATTTAAACCGTCACTAATATTAACATCATCATTAATATTATTAACATCCGCATTATCATCAATATTCCCGTTAACTTTGCCTGAAGTATTATCATCGATCCGCATTTCATCCACCTTCCCGTTCATTTCTTCCCTCAGCTTTATCATTTCGTTATTATCAAGGGATTTTAACTGCTGCAGGTTAGGTAAAAGCAGTTTTATGGCCTTCAGCTGGAATCCCTGTTCTTTTAACTTTTTAATAGTCTTTAATAACTCAATATCGGTATCTTTATAATACCGATGACCCAATTCATTCCTGTCTATAGGCAGAGCCAGTTCCTCTTCCCAATACCGCAGTGTATGTGATTCAACTCCGACTCTTTTTGAAGCCTCAGAAATCATATACCTAACATCTTCCATTGGTAATCCTCCATAATTTATTTAAAGTCCGAGCTATTGTAATTATTTTCCACTTATACATTATAACACAGCTTGTCTCAATTTCAATATATTTTACTAATATTTCCATTTAACTTGTCGACAGAAAAAGGGGACACTTCCGAGAAGCGTCCCCTTTTCTACACAATCACTTATTATACATTACATTTCTTCTTCAATATGTATAATGTTTCGCTGTTGTTATGTTCAGAATCTATTATTAACCATCCTATATTAACATTATCTTTCCAGATTGGCAAACTTGGTATACTGAGCCTGCCATGCCAGCTTAACCGTACCGGTAGGGCCGTTACGCTGTTTTCCTATAATGATTTCCGAAATACCGGGTTCCTTTGTATCGTGGTTATAATAGTCGTCCCTGTAAATAAACATTACCACGTCGGCATCCTGCTCTATGGCGCCGGATTCTCTCAAGTCTGACAATATAGGCCTTTTATCCTGACGGAACTCCACCTGGCGGCTTAACTGTGACAAGGCTATAACAGGTACGTTTATCTCCCTTGCCAGTGATTTTAAAGCCCTTGATATTTCCGATATTTCCTGCTGCCTTGACTCTACCCTTTTACTCCCCGACATTAACTGCAGATAGTCTATTATGACAAGTCCGAGATTTTTTTCTATTTTTAGCTTGCGGCATTTCGACCTGAGTTCACTGACCGATATGGCTGAAGTATCGTCAATAATCAGATTGGAATCACCGATAATTCTGGCGCTTTCCATAACGCTTGCCCATTCGTCGGCCGATAAGTTGCCGGTCCGAATCTTTTGCGAATCGACTCTGGCGTTCATAGCCAGCAACCTTTTAACCAACTGATCCTTGGACATTTCCAGACTGAAAATAGCGGTCGTTATGTTTGAACGTAATGCCACATACTCGGCAATATTAAGTGCGAAAGCCGTCTTGCCCATGGAAGGTCTGGCTGCAATTAAAATCAAATCCGAAGGCTGCAGGCCTGCCGTTTTATAATCCAAATCATAAAAACCGGTGGCAACTCCCGTAACATGTCCCTGATTTTTTGCAGCAGCTTCGATACTGTCTATGGTTCGGAGTACCACTTCCTTAATATCGGCAAACTCCTTAGTTCCGCGGTTTTGAACTATGTCAAAGATCTGTTTTTCGGCCTTATCCAGAATGACGTCCAGTTTTTCCTTATCCAGATAACAGTCATTCGCCATTTCCTCAGATACCTTGATAAGTCTTCTTAAGACGGCTTTTTCCTTGACAATCTGCGCATAATATTTAACGTTGGCCGAAGTAGGTACAGAAGCGACCAAATCCCTGATAAATTCCAGGCTGCTTAATTGCGCCGGAGCATCCTTTTCTTTCAGCCGGTCCTGAAGAGTGACCAAATCTACTGGCTTTCCCTCATTATATAATTCCAATATGGTATCAAACAATAAACCCAGTTGCTGATCATAAAAATCACTGCTGCTTATTACTTCCGATGCCACTATAATGGCTTCCTTATCCATTATCATGGAACCTATGACCGACTGTTCGGCCTCCTGGTTATGCGGAAGCACCTTTTTTATAAAAGCTTCATCCATCGGTAATCCTCCTGTAAAGCAAGCGTTATACCGCTTCTACTTTGACCGTGAGTTCGACACTTACCTTGGGATGCAATTTTGCCGTAACTTTATAAATACCTGCATTTTTTATAGGATCCTGAAGCTGGATTTTCTTTCTGTCCAAGTCTATGCCGGCTTGTTCCTTTAAGGCAGTCACTATTTCTTTTGTCGATACGGATCCGAAAGTTTTTCCTCCTTCGCCGGCTTTTATCCTGACATTGACCGTAACGGTCTTAAGTTTCTTTCCCAGTTCCTCGGCTTCTTTAAGTATTTCTTTCTGCCTTTTTTCTTCGGCTTCCTTTTGCAGCTTTAATTGGTGTAAATTCTGCTTTGTGGCTTCCACACCGAGTTTTTTAGGCAAAATATAATTCCTTGCATATCCGTCGCTAACCTTAACAATATCACCTTTTTTTCCAAGGCTCTTAACATCCTCAAGTAAAATAACTTCCATAAACACTGCTCCTCTCTGATACTTTCTAATACTGACCGATAATAATTCAATACAAACTTATAACAGAATTTCAACCTATATACAAACATATTATCTTTACCCGGCTAAATTTCAGATTTCCCCGTCTTTGACCATTGTTTCGAGGGTTTCCTTTATCTTGCCGATAGCCTCTTGTATGGTACAGTTTTCCAACTGGCAGCCTGCAACGCTAAGATGCCCACCGCCGCCCAGTTTTTCCATGACAACCTGTACATTGACTTCATCAATCGATCTCGCACTGACATAGATCTTATTATTAAACTCAGTCAGAACGAATGATGCCTTAATATCTTTTATGCTCAGAAGCTCGTTGGCAACCTGTGCCGCCAAAACCGTAGGGCTGTCCGCTTCATCGGCGGCACATACGGTAATCGCAAAACGGTTTAAAAACACTTCCGTATTGTTTATTGATTCAGCTTTAACCTTGAATTCTGAAAAATCGGTCCTGAAAATTTTTCTGAGTCTTACCACGTCGGCACCGTTTCTTCTCAAATATGCGGCAGCCTCAAAAGTTCTGACACCCGTTTTTGTCAGGAAATTGTTTGTATCAATCATAATTCCCGCATATAAGGCGTCCGCCTCAAGAGGCCGAAGCTTAAGGTTCCCGCCGATGTACTGAAGTATCTCCGCAATCATTTCGCAGGTTGAAGACGCATACGGTTCAATATAAGACAGGGCCGGATTTTCAATCGCTTCATTAGTCTGCCTGTGATGGTCAAATATTATAATGGTCCTGGCATAATGAAGAAGTTCCTCACATTCCAGCAGGCTGGGACGGTTGACGTCGACAATGACCAACAGAGTATTGGCGTCCATAACTTCTTTTGCCTTATCGTTGGTAATAAACATATCTTCTTCATATTCCGGATTCTCTGTGAAGCGGCCAAGCATGGGCCTTATGGATGATGTTATCTCGTTTATTACTATATAAACTTTTTTATTAAACGTCTTTCCTATACGGTAAACGCCGATGGCTGCCCCGAAGGAATCCACATCGCCGATTGCATGTCCCATGACAACGATTTTATCTTTGCCCTCGACAAATTCGCGGAACGCATGAGCCTTCACTCTGGCCTTCACCCTCGTGCTCTTTTCAACCTGTATGCTCTTGCCTCCATAATACGAAATCTTGTCACCGTCTTTAACAACCGCCTGATCTCCTCCTCTGCCCAAAGCAAGATCTATGGCGGCTCTGGCATACTCGTAACCGGCAATATAGCTGTCCGCATTCACCCCGAGACCTATACTTATGGTTACGGCCATTTCATTTCCGATATTTACGTTTCTTACTTCTTCCAGTATGGAGAACCTGGTGCTTTGCAATACAGAAAGATATTTCTGTTTGAAAACAAATATGAACTTATCCTTTTCAAGTTTTTTGATTACGGCATCAATATTCTGCATGTATTTATTAATCTTTCGCTCAACCAAAGCTATGAGCAAGGAACGCCTTACTTCATCGATGCTCTCAAGGGCCTCGTCATAATTATCGATATACAGTAAGCCTATTATGAGCTTTTGATCTTTGTTTTCCTTCTGCAAAACAACAATATCCGTTTCATCGAACATGTACATGGCTATTAAGGCATTCGGCGTCTCCCATGCCTTTTCCGATTCGTAAAAACTCCAGTTGGCATCTTCATCAAAATTCGGTGATATTACTTTACGGAACAGGACCTTGTAATGACGGTTGTTTAAAGTTATATGGGCGATTTCATCCTCCCCCGTCCTGGGAAGGACTTCTTGGGTGATTTCCGGAAAGATATTTGATATATTCTTGCCCGTTACTTTCTTCCCCTGGAATAAATCGATGAACTCGTTGTTCCCCCACTCTATTTTTCCGTCCACATCAAGCAAAGCATAAGGGACAACCATTTCTTTCAGCAAACGTTTCTGGACCTGCGCGAAATCCATGCCATACCTGACAAGTTCGGTATAAATCTGGTTTCGTTTTAAATAAAATATGAAAAAAGCCAGTAAAAAATACAGCAGGATAAAAACAGACATAACATAACCTGCTTTTTTGTCTATCAAAAATATCCAAAGATTCATGAGTAGTAAAAGCAAAGTCAGATATAAGGGCCATAAAAGATACGCTTTTAATGTACTGTTCAATCTAATTTTTCTACCCATGACTTATACTCCTTTGACTGGGTTTATTTTAAATAATTAGCCTATTTTTAATATTATAACATTAATTGACGAGCATTTGAAGTTAATATTTTTAATTACTGATGTCTGTCCCCTTTTTCACAGGTTTTAATTCACCAGGCATGAAAACCTGTTAAAAAGATTTTTCGATAATAATACATTTCAATACATGTTCAGTTCATGCTTCTTAAGGTTTTTATTATCACAGACCTGTCATACTTTTCCTTACTGATTAACCCGGCAACCACACTTGTATAATCCGGCAGATTTTCTTTTCTGTACCAAAGGAGCGGTATATCAAATAAGTCCTTAACCATTTCTGCCAAGTTGATGCCTAAAGCTTCAAAACTGTAAGTCATGAGATCGGGATGATTACAAGGTCCCTGCGTTTTACATTTGCACATTTTACATAACCTGCAGTTTCCGCATGAAATATAATAGACATCCTTACCGATTAACTTTCTTAAAGCCTTGTCCATTCGGCTTTTTAAAATCGTGTGGGCTGCCTTAATCTTTAAATAATCATTCTTTATATAATCAAACTGATCAAGATAGGCAAAGGCCAGGCATACCGATATATTTTCAAACTTTTCGGTAAATTCATGATAACAGGGAGCAAAAGGCGGACAGCTCCATTTATGTTCATAGTTTGCACATCCGTTCCTGCATAATGCTGTCAATTTGTCTTTAATCTCATATTTTTCGATTTCTCTGGCAGGCACGTCCGAAACATAAATCCTGTATTCTATTTTGGCCCGGGGTGTAACGGCGTATAATGTATCTTTATATATATTCATTGTTTTAACCGGCTCCTTATGTATATAATAAATCACAGTTTATTATATCAGTTTTAAGGAAAAGACACATTAACATATAATTGGTTTTTTATTATACCTTTGTCAGCAAAATTTATTATATTCTTATCATAAATATTTTTTATTGTTCAACAAAGACCATATAAAGATATATATGCCTTGTGTTTTGTTCCGCTGATCATATATAATATTTAAAACTTTATAAAAAGCGTTGAGACTTTATCTTTCAAAATAGATTCTATAAAATTGTAAAAGTTTGATATTTATTATATTAACTGGAGGATTTTTATATGAGCAAAAGGATATGCATAGTAACAGGTGGCGCCAACGGCATCGGCCGCCGAATTACCGAACGCCTGATAGATGAAGGCGATTTTGTCGTTGTGGTTGATGTGGATTTAAACGCAGGCGAATTGATGGCTAAAAAATACCCTTCGGAATCTTTCATGTTCTATCATGGGGATATAACCGAACCTGAGGTTATCGAGCAATTTACCGGTGAATTGCTGAAACATCACCCGGCAGTGGATATTATAGTAAATAACGCCTGTATAAGCAAAGGCGGCCTGAATAGCTGCAGCTATGAAGACTTTAACTATGTCTTAAGGCTCGGCGTCAGCGCTCCTTTTTATCTCGTAAAACTGCTGATGCCATATCTTAATACGAACGCTTCCATAGTAAATATAGCATCCACCAGGGCATTTATGTCACAGCCCGATACGGAAAGCTATACCGCGGCCAAGGGCGGTATCATATCATTAACCCACGGTATGAGCATAACACTGGCAGGTAAGGCCAGGGTAAATTCCATAAGCCCCGGTTGGATTGATACCGGACATTTACCTTATTCGGAAGTCGATCATCTTCAGCATCCGGTCGGAAGGATAGGCACCCCCGACGATATTGCAGATATGGTCCTGTTTCTTTGCAGCGAAAAAGCCGGCTTTATTACCGGCCAGAACTTTACCGTTGACGGGGGCATGACCAGGCAAATGATATATCACGGCGATTACGGATGGTATTTTAAAAAAGACAGTAAAAACTGAACTTTCATTATAATTGGCTCCGTTCATGAAACAGCAATTGTTCCGTCTCCGGACATGCAAAAATTATACTACGTGAACGGAGCCAATTAATTATTTCAAATGAAACTTTTTATCAAACTGCCGGATCTAACAGATAGAAGTCAGCTTAAAAGAAGAATTGTCGCCCAAGGACAGAGCCGTTATACAGCTTAAATTTTTTGAAGATCAAAAACTTAAGAAAATTGCGGACATATTAGGAGAAAACATCAATACGGTCAAGAGCCGTTATATTTCAAAGTGGTAACCTTCAGGGAATATAAATACAGCGACGACAGGCAGACAGCAGATGCGGAAGTTCCGGAAATAACAGTGGACGGCAATGCCGGCGGCACCGTGGCCGAAACCGCAAAAGATACGACAAAAGATATTTATGAAGAGATATAGGAACTTACCGATAAGTGGATTAACAAATTCAAAGCCAATATGGAAGGGGAAGGATATCAGAATATTTTAATCAAATCCGAAGTCATTAATACCACTGAAAAATATTTTACATTGAAACTCATATGTTATTACGGCGCCGGAAGCGGCTACGAAGAGAACCACTATTACACGATTGATCTTAATACCGGCGAAAGAGTCAAACTGTCCGACCTGTTCAAGGAAGGCAGCGATTATATAAAGGTTATCAGCGAAAATATCAAGGAACAAATGAAAAAACAGATGGCCGAAGATCCCGGTGTCATTTACTGGGTTGATTATGAAGAATATCCCGAATGGAACTTCAATGAAATCAATGAGGACACATCGTTCTATATTAACGCTGACGGAGAAATTGTAATAAGTTTCAACGAAGGTGAAGTGGCTCCGATGTATATGAGAGTGGTCGAATTTGTAATCCCGAACGATGTGGTTGCGGATATGTTAAAATAACAGGCGTAAGCCATACCAATAAAAAAGCTGCCACATAATAAAAGTGTACAATTACTTTTATCATGGAAGCGGCTGATTTTTTTGCTTGTTTCTTTAGTTGTAAACGCAACTTTTTCCGCTACCGAAGACCAGTTAATTCCGGCCTTAATCGGCGGTGTAAGGCATTAATGCGATATGAATTATTATAATTTTATCATACTCCGTCTTACACTGTAAAGCCCCATCTTACTAAGATTTCAAATTATATAGCTCTGCATCATACTCCGTCTTTATTTATCTTTGAAATTTAATAACGTGTATGAAGTCGTGTAAAATCCTACTTTGCAGCATAAAAATTCTTATTTGATTTGTTTGCTTTTTTAAATTAAAAAGGGCATCTTCTTCGATGCCCTACCATATTATTGACCTGCCCTTTCGGCAATTGAATATTAAAACTAGCCTTTCGCTTATTATTAGAATTGCCCTTTCGGCTAACAATTATTCATTTTCGGCCTTTCGCTTATAAATATTATATCATTATTATATATTTTTTCAATACTAAAATTAAAAATTTTACAAAATTATATACCTTTATTTTCTATTTATTTTTAACAGCCTTTATTTGCTCTTTTAATATATTATATTCATCAATTAATCTATTGTGCTCATTTTTCAGACTATCAAAATTAACTTTTAATATTTCATAATCTCTTTTTGCATTATAAAGTTCTATATTTTGTCTAGGAAATGTTAATGCAAAGACTTTGTTTTTTATTTCCTGAAATAGTGAATCTTTATTATTAATGTTTTTTAGTTCTCCTTTCTTTTCTATAAGTCTCCCCTGACTAATAACTTTAAGATCAGAAAGTAGTACGGCACCAGTTTTTTCGAATCCATCAGAGTTTTGGCCATAATCATTGCCATATACTTTTCTTAAATATTTAGAACCAGTCGGATTATCAATAGGATGATATGCATTACTAATATTATCTGGTGAAGTTGAAACGGGCACAACCATTACTCTATTTCCAATTTTTTCGAGCACTATAACCGGATGATGATATGAATATTCAGGAACATAGTTTAAACCTAAATCTGCATAAAATATATCTCCAATTTTCACATCCCCTCTTTTATAGCTAGTAAACGACCTTCTTATAACCCAGTTCTGCAAACTCATAATTACATTTGCCATTTCATCTTGCATTAATGTCAAACAACTTTCAATTAAATTAATTACAGAAGCAATGAAGCCACGCAAACATGCACTTGATTCTTCAGCACGTTTCAATTTAGAGCTTCTATCCTTAACAATATTCTTAAGTTCATTAAACTCCACCCTCATTTTATGTATCCCTCTTTCGTATTTATTAAAAGTATTATAACATAAATTATAATTGTTAAGTTAAAAATTTTATGACTTACACATTGACTAATTCTAAGTAACTTTATTTTACCAATCCTCTTCTATATCTCTTTTTACTGTATTAATGTCAAAATAAACCTTCTTCTGATATCTATTATTGCAAAACACATGATACATCTTTAAAAATAGCTACTCTCCCCAGGCTTCTTCCATAACTCTTTTTAATATATCAAAATCCAGATGGGTATATATTTTCTTGGTTGTCTCCTCACTACTGTGTCCCAATAATGCAGATAGGCTCAGGCCACGCATTCCTCTTTTATAGGAAATTGTTGTAAAGCTGTGTCTGGTTGAGTGCATTGTAAATACAGGAAGTAATTGAGGTTCCCTACTCTCTCTTTCTGCTAATTTCTTTTCCTTTTCGTTATAAGCTTTTATAATGGCTCTCAATGTTCTGTTCAAGGATTCATTAGTTGGCAGGGTACCTTTACTAAAAAAAGGACCCAATTAAGAGTCCTTTAAAAATTGTGTACAAGTCGTGTACTTCGCCTTTTTCAAAACCTGAAAGTCTTGAAAAATTAAGGCATTACTCAGCTGTGTAAGGCATTAATGCGATATGCCTTGCTCTTTTAATAGCATTAGTCAGTTCTCTCTGATGCTTTGCGCAGTTGCCGGTAATTCTTCTCGGAAGAATTTTACCTCTTTCCGATACGAATCTCTTCAGTTTGTTTACATCTTTATAATCAATTGTTGAATTCTTATCAACGCAGAATACGCATACTTTCTTTTTCCTACGGGTGTAGGTGGCTTTCTTTTTAGCCTGAGCATCGTTCTTGTCGTTCTTGGTCTGAGCCATACCATGACCTCCTTATCCGATTAAAATATCTATATCAATTAGTTAAACGGTAGTTCTTCATCTATACCGTCAGGGATATTCATAAAACCTTCCCCGACAGCGGATATCGGTTCGGGCATGAAATCTTTGTTATAATTATCGGACTGAGCCGGGTTATTTGACTTGCTCTCGCCGAACTCGATTTCTTCCACAACCACATCGGTTGTGTATACCCTTTGTCCTTCGTTATTGGTATAACTACCGGTTTGAATACGTCCGACAGCAACCATCTTCATTCCCTGTCTGAAATACTTCTCGACAAATTCCGCCTGTTTGCCGAAGCAAACACAGCCAATAAAATCTGCCTCCTGATTATCGCCGGCTTTTTTGAACCTGCGATCCACAGCCAGGGTAAATCTGGCAACCGCTACCGGATTCTCCCCTTGCGAATACCTCACAATGGGATCTCTTGTTAAACGTCCAATTAATATCACTTTATTCATTCGATACTACCTCCTTCTTGGATAGCCTTAGGTAGTACGCTTAAGCATCTTTTTTGACGCATAAATATCTGATTACTTTTTCCATGATGCGAACTCTTTGTTCAACCTCATTGGGAACAGTAGAATCAGCTTCGAATTGGATGAAATAGTAGTAGCCTTCTTTCATTTTCTGAATCTCATAAGCAAGTTTCTTTTTGCCCCAGTCATCTACATTGGTAATTGTACCACCGAATCTGGTTATAATGTCTTTTACTTCTTCCAAAGTTGCTACTCTTTCTTCATCCTCAATCTTTGCATTAACAACTAAGGCTAATTCATATTGATTCTTCATAGTTGCGTTGCACCTCCTTCTGGACTTCTGGCCCTTTTAAATACACAAGCCTGAAATTACATCGCAGATAATGTATTAAAAGAGCAAGGATTAATAGTATAACATATCACAAGTTGTAATGTTACCATAAATTTAAAAATAAAACAACCTGTTTTTTTTACAATTATAGAAATAATTTATCTACAAAATGCTTAAACATATAATCTGTTATAATCCCTCAGTCTTTTCTGGAGCAGGGTCAGTATGTCCTGCGGTACCATATCTTTTGCCAGTTCCGTATGTAAAATGACTGCAGGTAACTTTAAATTGAGATTTCTTTTTGCCTGCCTTTTTTTGGACAGAGGCAATTTATCAATAATATTTTCCGGATTTTTTAAAATAACCGCAATAGTTTCAATCCCGTAATAATTTACAATCTCAAAATCCTTGATATCACCGTAAGGTATAAATCCGTAACCTCCGAGTGACGAGCTGTCTATTATGCCGTCCACAGTAATGGTAAGGAAAATTTTCTTTTTTGATGACTTTACCAGAGCCGCAATAAATCCCATGAAAAATATTATCGCTGCCGCCAATCCCAGAATTTTCAACGGTCTGTTTCTGTTTATAAAACCGTAAATACAGACGGCTAATGCAGCCGCAAGCATGAAAAAGTTTGCCATGGTTATGACAAAGGCTCTGTGATTGGTTTCTTCTATAATAATATCTCCCACCGGATTTCACTCCTATTGCAGCAATTGCTATAATCCCTTATATTCTAATTGTTTTATCCATACTTTTCAAGTGTTTTGCATAAATATTAAATTCATCTTTCCGGAACATAATCAAACCGAAAAATTAAATCGGATCATTCCTCTTTACACAGTAAATTTTTTATTATGCCGACTATTACATTGGCCTGTTTTATATTGAACCCAAATCTTTTATTTAGATATCCTAAATTTTTTCAATATAATAAAATGACAGAATCTTCATAATAAATAAGTATCTTCTGAATAATCGTAAAACAAGTTAAATTTGAATTATATTTTATTTATAGAATCCATTGATGTATTTACAATTTTAATATATAATGTAAATATATGGATATTTTATACTGTATTTTCTTGGTGCCTTTACCATGATCTATAAATAAATTGAAAAATAAAAAGGGGGTATAAAAAATGAAGAAACGAGCCGGTAAACTTTTGTCTTCAGTGATGCTAGTTGCTTACATCGTTGCGTCTCTCACTTTCTTTGACTTAAGCCCTCCATGGGCGGACAAAACCTCCCAGGCGGCCGCCGGATTTTACCGTCTCATCGAAGCCGAAGATGCCAATATGAGCGGAGACGTCAGAGTCGCAACTTCCAGAAGCGGTTACAGCGGGACAGGCTATGCCACAGGTTTTACCCAGTCAAGCAACAACTCCTGGACGGTTCAGGTAGACATTCCGGTATCGCGGCATTATACCTTTATTATCCGCAACGCAGCCGACAGCTATAAAGAGAATTATCTGCTTGTTGACGGAACACAGGTCGGAAAAATCGTAAGCCCCGGAGACGGCGCATGGCACGAGGCGGTTATCGAAACCGTTTATCTTGAAGCCGGTACGGTAACCATATCCATCGGTGAATTCTGGGGCTGGTTTGATCTTGATTATATTATTATTGAAGACGGCTCGGCCGTACCGGATTCCGTCTATACCGGCGCAACGGCTAATCTCGCCAATCCCAATGCCAATCAAAAGACCAGAAATATTATGGCCTATCTTAAAAGCATTTATGGGAAGCATACTTTGGCGGGACAGTCATGTACTTTAAATGCCAATACCGAAATCGAATCTTTATATGCATTCACCGGCAAATATCCTGCGGTACGTTTGCTGGACTTTATCTTCCTGTCTCCCGCCAGCGACTGGTATTCAAGGGAAGAAGTCAACCTGGCTCTCGAATGGAGTCAGATGGGAGGCCTCGTTTCCATCCAGTGGCACTGGCATGCACCTAAAGGCGGAGCATCCTTCTATACCGAACGGACAAGCTTTGACCTGTCAAAAGCCGTTACGTCCCTGGATATAAGCAGAAAACCGCTGGATGAAATTAAGGCCATGTATGAAGCCGGTACCATTTCCGAAGAATGCTATCTTTTGGTCCGCGATATCGACGTGATATCCGGTTATCTTAAAGAGCTGGAAGCAGCCGGAGTCACAGTCCTTTGGAGGCCGCTCCACGAAGCCAGCGGCGGATGGTTCTGGTGGGGAGCAAAAGGAAAAGAACCATATCTTTGGCTTTACCGCCTGATGTTTGATCGCCAGACTTATTATCATCAGCTGAATAACCTGATCTGGGTTTGGAACGGGCAAAGCGCCGACTGGTATGTCGGGGATGAATATTGCGATATAGCAGGTTTGGATATTTACGCGGAAAAACATTCCTACAGCGTTCTTCCCGACGAGTTTATGAAGTGTGTCAATTATACAAACGGTAACAAAATGGTGGCTCTTACCGAAAACGGCGTCATGATGGATCCGGATTTGGCGGTAAGAGACAACACCTACTGGCTGTGGTTCGGCGTATGGTACGGAGATTTTATAATCGACTGGTCAGGCAATATCAGTGACACTTATACTGAACGCTCCATGGTTTATAAAGTATATAACAGTGACGTGGTCATAACCCTGGATGAACTTCCAAACTTTAATTCGCCGGATACTCCGACTCCAACACCGGAACCCACTCCCACCCCCGATCCCGGCCCAACTCCTACTCCTGAGCCCACTCCGAGCCCTACACCGACTCCCACTCCGGTTCCCGGTGAATTTAATCTGACTTTAAGCAATTCGGGCAACAGTTCTCCCGTTGCCAATACCATCACAAATAACATAAGGATAAGCCATAACGGCGGAGGTGCCGTCGATTTATCAAAGCTGTCCATTCGCTATTATTACACAAAAGAAGGATTGTCATCCGAAAGTTTTTATTGCGACAATGCGGCCTTGCAAATGAATAGGGCACCCTGGTATGTGGCCCTGACATCTTCCGTCAAAGGCTCCATAACAAGACTTGCCCAGCCTAAGACAAACGCCGATTCATACCTGGAGATAACCTTCGATACCGGCGAGCAATTTGCGGAAGGAGCCACTCTTATAATCGATACCAGAATGCATAAAAACGACTGGACAACCTATGATCAGTCCAATGACCACTCATACATCGACAGTTCCAACATAACGGTATATTATGACGGTCGGCTGATACTGGGCAACGAACCTCAATAACTTTTTACCCGTATAATTAAAATATCATGCATATTCGAAATTCCAATACGCCCTACGCAAATAAACCGCTTTGAATACAAAAATATAACCCAATATTACGGAGCTGCTTCGCCGAAAACCGGTGTGCAGCTCCGTAATTGTCTACGGACATTTAAGTCTATTGTTTTAGCCGGCATAAAAGGTGTTTCTTATACAGGCCTTTGCGGCTTCCATATCTTCCAACTCATGGCTTGTTATCATCAGGATGGACAGACAGCCTATAATACTTTTAAGCTCATCTGCCGCATCTATGTTTTCAGTCAGCCTTTTCTTATCGGTTTGCTGAATATTCCCCGTTCTTTTAATGTTCTCATCGTCATCCGGCCCGGGAATTTCGGCCATTTTAAATATGGCGGAAGCCTTCTGCCTTGACAGTGTCTGTATTAATATAAAGTCATATCCTATTTCTTCGGTTACTTCTAAAGTAAGATTGCCTATTACACTTCCCGGGTAAACAACGGGAGAAAACTGGGATTTATCAAACCCTGTCCTTGTAATATTGTCTTCATTCCAGTCCATTGTATCCCTGGATATTGGCCATCCGGGCAACAGCAGGTTTGTATAGTTGCATTGCAATTTACCGGATAACAGATAATTAAAGTAATCGGACAGCGCAAGGAAGCATTTGGCTCTTTGGATATAGTCCGAATAATGGCTTTTGAAAATTTCCGGATTTTCACCGGAATTGAAATTAAAGACCATATTGTCGAGAACCTTATTATCTTTATCGATAAACACAAAACACCCGTCACATGCTGTAAGTCCCACTAGAACCGGCAGCCTGCCCAGCTTTTTGCATTTGGCGATACCGGTTTTAATCTGTTCAAATATGTACTCTAAATCCCACAGCTTTTTTGTATCCTTCCGTATATGTTTAACCTCAAACCTGTAAACCTCTTCCAGTTTTAATTTCCCGTTTTCCAGCCGGCCAAGGACATGGCGCCCGCTTTTTTCATTTATGTCTGCAACAAGATATGTACTTCCCATCTTATACCCGCCTATATAAAAATACCTTTTATAAATAATAATCGCCAAATCATTAAAAGATAACCTGAATTTATACATACTATAATCTTTTCAATTCGGCCTTTGACATCATTCAAAATTACAATCCGCTCTCCGGCAGCCAATATAACCAAAATCATAACCACCCGTCAAACGGGTGGTTTGCTCTGAGGCTATAAGCCTCTGTTACCGGCCAGCGCCTAAAGACGCT